>Ga0335074_10000037_pt1 | contig 258852 bp, 231 predicted proteins | sample Lox_Sample_23_FD_206715 | JGI IMG/M metagenome (GOLD analysis project Ga0335074, IMG submission 206715) | Soil microbial communities from Loxahatchee National Wildlife Refuge, Florida, United States - Lox_Sample_2.3 | ecosystem: Environmental > Terrestrial > Soil > Wetlands | place: USA... | reverse complement strand
CGCTGGAGGATTTGTCATCGGAAATGAGGCCGCCGATGACAATGGTCTGTCCGTCCGGTGTCACGACCACGGTGTTGGCGGAACGTTTATCGAGCGTGGGAGCATAAACGGGGGCGCTGAATATACTGCCGCCTTGAATTACCTGGCCAGGCGTCGAGGAATCAATTTCAGTCATTTGTGGTTCAAGAATCATTTGCACCAAGTTGTTTGCTCCGATGAATGGCGTAACGTCCAGTTGGATGCCGACGTTCTGATAGGTTCCGTTGATTTCCGGAACGGTGGTGCTGGTACCGCCGACGGTGGTCAAACTGACGCTGCTCGGCAGATAAACACTCTGACCGCTGACAATTTCCGCCATCTGGCCGTCGCGCGCGAGAACGGACGGGCGCGACAGCACCTGTGCCTTGCCGGCGGTGGCGATGGCCTGAAGCGTCGCGTTGAAATCGCTGCCCATGAATTGATAGAGACCGCCATTCCCGGCTGCCCCCGTCAGAGTCTGGGGCAGATTAAAGTTGTTGTTCAGATTCAAGGTCTGGTTGATCGGAGTGATGCTCGAAGGAACAATCGTTGCGGCCGTGCCGGAACCGGCCACCGTGTAATTGGTCAAGTAGCCGGTGATTTGCGAAAACTTCGGGCTGACGCCGGTGTAGGAGCCTTGAACGCCGAGGTCGAGGCCCTTGTTGTCATCCACTTCGAGGAAGACGGCGTTGATGAGCACCTGCGATTCGGGCGCGTCGAGGCTGGCAATGACTTTGGCAATTTGTTCTTCGGTTTCCTGGTCGGCGATGACGACGATGTTGTGCGTCACCGGGTCCACCTGAATGGTCGCAGTACCCACCATGCCGTTGTTGTTGTATTCGCTGCTATTGGCCGTGGTGCCGCGGTTGACGGCGCTGCCGCCACCACCACCAAAGCCGCCGAATCCGCCGAACCCGCCGAACCCGCCGCCGCCTCCGCCACGCCCACCGCCGCCTCCGCCACCGCCACGGGTCTGCGCGTGGAGTTCACCCACAGCGCACAAAAGAATTATCAGAACACCAATGAGATATTTTTTGAAATAGTTTGTTTTCATAGTTTGCCTTTTTTGTTGCACGATTTATTTCCAATTAAAATCCGCCGCCGCCGCGCGCGCCGCCAGTAGCACTCGTGCCGCCGATTCCGCTGGTGGTGGTGGTCGTGGTCATCTCGGTCGCGCCATTCTGCTGGCGCTGCTGGAGGGGGCTGGTTGTCGTCGAACTGCTGCTGGCGCTGCCGTTCCCGAACATGCTTTGCAGCACCTGCGCCACCTGCTGCGGATCGCTGTTCTTGGTCTGGAAAACATAAACATTCTGGTCGCGGGGCGAAGGCACATCCAAGTCATTCATCATGCCAGCGATCTGCTCCATCAAATCGTTCGGCGCGCTCACAATGACCGCTTGGAGGCGGTCGTCGGCCACGGCAGTCACTTGCGTTTCTTTTTGAATTCGTTCATTGTCGGTGTTGCCGCCACCGGCGCTCGCCGCCATCATTCGGGCAAAAAATCCGCCGCGGCCACCGCCGCCGCCGCCAAAGCGGATGGGTGCCGTGGCGTTGTTGCCGGAAGAGCTGCTCGGGAAAATGCTGGCCAATTCGGTCGCGACGTCGTTTGGGTTGGCGTATTTCAGCGGGAACACGCGGATTTCCGTCTCCGTCTGGGCGCTGTTATCCACCGCCTGGATAATTTCGTCCAGATGCTTGATGTTGGACTGCGTGTCGGTGATGACAATCGAGTTGCCGGTCGCGTTGGCGACAATCGTCGCCTGCGGCGAGACGAACGGCGACAAATCCGAAACCAGTTGCTGCGCTTCTACAAACCGGATGGGAATGATCCACGTCGCAATCTCGTCATTGTCGGGAATGTTGTTGGGGTCGTTGCCGGTCATGACCGGGATGTTGGCCGTCTTCGCCGCGCTTTTATCCATGATGGTCAGTATCCGTCCGTCGCGGACGGCGGCGTAGCCGTTCCGGTTCAACTCGGTGTTTAACAGACTTACCACCTCGTCCTGGGTCAAGTGCTGGCCGATGACGGTCACATTGCCGTTGACGGACGTTTCTTGCACAATGATGAAACCCGCCGCGTCGCTCAAATAACTCAATACTTGGTTTAGCGGTGCATTTCTGAAATTCAAATTTATGTCGCTGAAATTTGTCCCCATCGTTTGTTGGGGCGGCGTGAAGGCCGGGGCCACGGCTGTCGGCGCATTCCCCTTCGGCAAAATGACCGTGGATGTGACGGGTTGGTTTTCCGCCGGCATGGTTTCGGTTTGATCCGCCGGCGTGGTTTCGGCTCCGTTCATGTCGCCGCTTTGATCCGTCGTGGCATCCGGCGGGTTGGTGTTCTCCATGTCTGTTTCGTCGGATGACGGCGCGGATTGATCCGGTGTGGCGTATGTATCGTTGTTATTGTCATCCGGCGCGGTGGTCGTCGTCTGCGCGGTTGCCGACAGGAGCAATCCTGAAACGCAAATCGCAGTGAGGATGATGGTTGTTTTGGTTTTCATTTTAATTCCTGTTGTCTTTGCTGCATGAGTTTTTTCAAAATGTCGTTGTCTTCAAGCGCGGGACTGGGAGCGGAGCTGGTGTTCGAACTGGAATTTTCTGTTGCCGGGGCCGTGTTTTCTGTCGCGTCCGTGCCGGAGTTTAATTGTCCCTGCCCGGCCAACTGCCATTCGTTGTCTTCCTGCCGCATCAAATCGCCGATTTTCATTTGAACCGTTTGTTTTTTGTCGGCGGTTTCCAGCGTGACGCCGGTGAGTGTGATTCCAGCCACCGTGAAACCGGCGATGCCGTTGGTGTCCGATGGATAAAGCACCTTCCGCAAATCGGATTGGTTTCCGTCAAAAAACGCGAACATGCCCTTGTTGTAACTCATCGTGCCGACCAGCGTGAACGCCGGCGCGGAGGGCGATGGGTGCCGCGGTACATAGGTTGTCGGTCGCGGTGTCTGCGAATTGCGCGGATAGCGGTTCGGATCAAAAATATTCCGCTCGGCGATGAACCGACTGAAGGCCGAATAATCCGACGGGCCGGGCACGCCGTTCGATTGCGCGGCGGCGAAAAAGCCGTTTGCCAGCGCCAGCGCCAGCACCACCCATTTTTTGCATCGCGTCAGTTTCATGGTTTCGTTTGCGGGATGAGCACCAGCCCGCTGACTTGCAGGTCGAGCATGAGTTGCTGGCCGGTGTTGTCGTGCGCGCTCAACTCCATCGAGTCGAGTTTGAGTGCCATCGGCCCTTTTTCAATGTCGTAAATAAACTGGCTCAAGGCGTCCATCGTGCCGGACGCCTGGACATGGCAGTTGTAGGTCATGTAATTCGTCGAATCGTTCTTCCATTGCGGCATGATGCTCGTCACTTCGGCACCGCTGGCGCTCGACCAGTTGTCGAATGCATTAATCACCTCTTGTCCGGCCAGCGAGGGGTTGTCCGGCAGCGCATTTGCGCTCATGCTGCTCCACCGGCTGCGGAGCACGGCCTCGCGCTGGATCAACACTTTTCCGTCCTTCACCCTTGTGCTCAAATCCTTGATCTGCGCCGAGCGTGCCGTCCACAAATTCACCAGCGGATTGTAAATCAAACTGTTGCCGATGAGCAGCGCCGCCGCCACGGCGGTCAGCACGATTAAAAACTGTTGCCGGTTTTCAACTTTCATTGCGCGCCTCCGTTTCCATATTGAAAGTCGAACGTGAACTGCCTCGGCGCTTTGCCTTGAATCAAATCCCATTTGAAACCGCTCACGCCTTCTGCCGCGCTCAATTTCGCCTGCATCGCCAGCAGCGACGCGTTGTCCTGCGCGTTGCCGGAACAACTCACCGTGTTGCCTTCCTGGATGGCGATGTTCTTGGCCGTCACAACGCCGTCCTCGGGAAACGCCAGCGACAACTGCCGCAAAATCGCCAGGTCGCGGAACGTGTCGTCATACCACGGCTGAAATTGCTGGATTTGGCCCTGGATGCCCTGCAACTCCAGCACTTTCGCCGACATGGCCTTCCACTGCGAGTGCAGCCGCCACAGTTCGATTTGCTGGACAAAAAACATCCCGCCGACAATCACCACGACGCCGGCCGCCGCCGCGCCCACCGTCCGCAAACGGCCGGACGAATACTTCGCGGCAAACTGCTCGAGGAGCGTCGGTTTGGGCGGCAAAAATTCAAACGCGGGCGGCTGGTCCACCAGCGGACGCGCCGCGAGACTGAACGCCGCCGACAGCGACGCCTCCGGCGGAAGCTGAACGCCAAATTCATCCGGCTGGTAAGCCGTGACCACCTCCACGCTCAAGTCCATCGGCTCGAAACGCAGTTCCATCTCGTCGGCAAGCTGCCGCGCCAGTTCGCGCGGGCCAAAAATGCGGATGCGCTTCACCGCGTCGCGCAGCTCGGCGGGCAACTGGCCCAGCGTGATGCGCGATTCGCGGGCGACGAGATCGGGCTGCAGTGCGGGCCGGCCGTTGGGACTTTCAATCGCGCCTTCGAGCGCGCGCAACGCCGCCACGCCGCCGCCGCAGGTAATTTGCAGCGACACCGTGCTTTCGCCGATGGCCAGCACGAGCACGCCGTTGGAAGCTTCCGCCGCCGGCGGTTGCAGCGCCGCCAAGCCGAGCGTGAAGCTGACCGGCTTTAATTTTGCCGCCGTCAGAACCTGATCCAGCGTCGCGATGTGCGCGCCGGGAATTCCCGCGAGTAAAACATATTTTTTCTCCGCCGCCAGCGGGCAGCGCGAACTGGCCAGTTGCAGCGTCGCGACATCGGTGGGAAAACCGCGTTCGGCTTCCAACTGCAGCAGGCTCGCGGCGTCGGCCTCCGGCAACGGCGGCAATTCCGTGTGCGCCGTCAAAACCCATTTCAACGGGACGCCGAAGACGCAATGGCGTTCGCGCACGCCGGCGGCGTCAAGCTGGTTGCGGATTTCGCGACCGACGAGTTCCGGCGCGGCGGTCAGCGGATCAAGCGCAAGCGCGACGGAAAAACTCTGTTGCAATTGCAGCGAGCCGTTCGTGCGCCGCAGCACCACGCCGTCGAGCCGGCTGCCGTCAAGCGCGAGGCCGAGCAGGCTGGTCGGCCGTTTGTGTTTCCGAAATTTGATTTTCAAAATGTTGTTCATGGCGTCGTGTTGTTCGCCAGCAAAGCCTGCCGCACCTTGTCGCCCAGCGCCCAGCCGAGCCGGCTCAAGTCCTGGCGATAAAGAATGATGGGGGCGCCTTCGCTGGTGTCGAAAACGAATTTCACGCGCCGGTAGCCGCGTCCGAACGGCCCGACCGCCGCGATATCGGCGGTGAATTGAAAACTTTTCGTGGTGACGTAATCGCCGCGCGCCAGCGCCTTGATCACCGAGCTGTTGTTGCCCAGCGCGTCCATGATCCACCAAATGGAGTTGAGATTGCCCGCGTTCTGTTCGCGGTAAGTGATGAGTGTTTGCGCCGCGCCCGACGCCGTCATTTGATCCACGTTCAAGCCCATGAACAGCGCCATCAGCACGTCGCCGCCGGCGGTGTTGACATTCACGCGGCCGTAGAGATAAGTATTCGTGCTGGTGGTCACGTTGTTGTAAATCTTCGCAAAATCCGATTCGCTCATGCCGAAACTCTGGCATTGGACGGCAAAATCCAGAACACTGTGGAAATCGTTCACCCCGCCCGGAGAGGTGTGAACATAGCTCCAAAGGGTGTGAGCCATGTTGGCAGCGTTGCCGACGCCGTTGGCTTGAAGCAATGTCTGAATCGTTGATTGGGACGCCGTGTTCACGTTGGTTAGCGACGAGCCGTCGGAATGAAAATTCGGTTCGCGCGTCCACACCGTCGTGTATTCAAACAGGCCGGAATTCAACTGGCCCGTGCCGGTCGAATCCGTCTCGTTCGCATCGAGCGCGCCGTTGCGGTTGAGGTCGTCGCCGACGAGCAAATCCTCCGTCGCCCCATAGACGAGCCGCAGTTCGTCCTCGGTTTCAAACGGCGCCTCTTTTTCCTCGTAGCCCAGTTGCTCGTAATCCAACGCGTAGGTGCCGGAACTGTTGGTGCTGCGCCAGTCCACAATCGCCTGGGCAAAATCCGCCGTCATGTTCGGCAGATACGAAAGGATGTTCGTGTTGGCGGTGTTCAAATTCAGTTTCGAGCCTTCGTCAATCAGGCCGAAATACGGCTCGGTGGGGATTGTCCCGGAAGTGTCGGCGTCCGGGTCGCGGCCAATGAGCCAGAAATGCGCGTCGCCCACCGGCACATCCGCGCAGGCAAACTCCGAGCTGTCCGGCACCGCGCCGTTCGTCGCGTAGGTGCCAAGGACATAGCTGACGTAGCGCGCCGCGCCTTCGATGGCTTGATCCGCCGTGAGGCCGGCGACACGATTGTCCGACGCGCGCAGTTCGTAAGTCATGGAATTGGCGAAATACAACGCGATGGCCACCAGGCCGAGGGAAACCCACAGCACGATGATGAGTACCGACGCGCCTTCGCGTCGTTCATCAAGCGGCAAATTTGAATTTCGCAATTTCATTTCAACTTCCGGGAGTCATGGCGATGATCGCGTTCGTGCGCGACTGCGCATCAATCGGCACCACTAGTTCAATCGGCCCTGCGTTGTTGTTGTTGCCCGCCATCTGGATGTCCACACGGACGGCAACCGGCAAATTGGTGTTGACCGAAGTCAGGCCGGTCGTGTCCCAAGTGTCCTGCCATTGCGAGCCGTCGTAACAGGAGAACTGGATGCTCTGGACACCCGTCAACATGAGCTGGTCTTCCACTTCCGGCGTTGTCACAGGCAACAGGTTCCGCATGACACTGCGGACCAAATCCTTGCCGACGGCGGACGGGTCGGTTGGCTGTTTCAATTCGTAAGTAACGCGCTGGATGTCGGCCCACGGCGCGTTGTCGCTCAAGGCGCCGGTCGCAGTGAACATTTCAATCGCCACCGGTTCCGGCACGCCAGCGCTGGTCACATTGCCAACCTTGAAATCACCCGACAAAACCTTGGTCGTGCCGTTGGTCGGTGTCATGACGCATTCCAGATCGCGGCGCAGAAACATCATCGTCTCGTCCACCGGCGTGGCGGCGTCCACCACGTCCGTCGTCGTGTTGCGCAGCCGCAGCGCGGCGAACAGCACGGCGTTGATGGCGATCAACACCAAGGCGGCGACACCGATGGCGAGAATCATTTCGATCAACGTGAACGCGTGCATTTTGTTTGATTTAATTTTCACTGGAGCGAACTCGATGTCGTCGAGAGTTGGTTTGGCGGATTCGCCAGCGTGCTCAACTTCACCGAATAATCCCGGTCCTGCGCCTGGAACGTCACCTGCGCCGTCAACATTTCCATCGTAGCCTGCGGCCAGCTTTGCGCCGTCAGCGTCCACTGGAAATCCAGCGGACCTTCCGAGATCGTGCCGTTCTGCGTGGCTCCAGTCCAATTCGTCGTGACCAGGCTCTCGTTCAAAATCCGGTCGGCGATGCGCGCCGCGGCGCCTTTTCGCGCCGCGACCTCGCCCGCAAGGCTGGAAACGTGCAACGCCGCGACCGCCACCGGAATGACGATGGCCATGAACAGCATCGCCACCAGCACCTCGGCCAGCGTGAACGCGGCGCAAACTTTAATTTTTGCTGTCCTGAATTTCATAACCCATCCGATTCGACGACTCGACCAGCCAGCGCGAAACGCCGGCAGAATCGGTCAACTGCAACATCTGCGGACTGTTCTCGTCCACCGTGCCGTCCGGCAAAAACCGGATGGCGGGCAAATTGTTGAAGGTCGTCGGCGCGCCCAATCCGGTGTTCAACACCGCGATTTGCAACGTCGAATCCACCGTCAAAGTCTCCGCCTTCGGGTCGCCGGCCTTGCCGGTCGTCTCGGCCTGGAGACCGTAGGTGTTGTTTTTTTCGTCCACCCACAACACCATCGGCATGCCTGTCGAAACAGCGCGGCTCTGGCCGGCGTCCATCAGGGCAATCAGCCGGCGCGCCTCGGAATCCAACGCCTGACCGCGGATGAAATTCGCCATCGCCGGCGCAGCCAGCGACGTGATGACCACCAGCAGCCCCAGAACGAGTATCAACTCGATCAGCGTGAACGCGCGGCGACAGCGCCATTTATTTTGTCCAGTTGCCAATGTCATCTTCAGTTCCAATTTTGCCGTCTGGCCCGACGGACATTAAATCATAGGAATTTGTGTTATGCTTACCGGGACACTCATAAATGTAATTGTTGCCCCATGGATCAATTGGAAGATTGGGCGGATTAAAATACGGTCCATGCCAGTTTTTGGCGCCAGGCGGTTGTTGAACCAAATCCTGCAAGCTTTTCGGATAATAACCATTATCCATCTTAAATTGATCAATTGCGGATTTGATGCCCGTGCTGATGTCGCCTTGCGCTGCCATAATGCGGGCTCGCCCGGGATTGGAACCCACTTTTGGCGTAATGAGCGCGTAAAGTAAAATTTCCAGAATTGCCAGCAAGGACCAAAATGTAAATGTCGATCGCACATGACTTCTTCAATTATTTTGTCCAATTGCCAATGTTGTCGTCGGCTCCGTCTTTGCCCGACGGCCCCAGGGAATACAAATCGTAGCCATCGGGGTTGTGTTTGCCGGGAAAGACATAGACGTAGGGATTGCCCCACGGGTCGATCGGCAGCGTCGGCGGATCGAGATACGGCCCGTGCCAGTTCCGGGCATTGCTGGGCTGGGTAATCAAATCCTGCAGGCTTTTCGGATAGAAGCCATTGTCCACTTCAAACGAATCGAGCGCGGTTTTGATGCCGCCGTAAATATCGGCGTGCGCCGCCGTCTCACGCGCCTGTTCGCTCTTCCCGGCAATTTTCGGGATGACCAGCGCCGCCAGGATGCCGATGATCATGACGACCAGCATCATTTCGACGAGCGTGAACGCGCGGCGGAAAATGGTGTCGGTGGGGCAAGTTCCACGAGCCCCTGAAATTTTGTTCTGGTTGGTCAGGGACTCGCAAAGCTCGTCACTCCGAAGATTTGGGATTTTGATTTTCATAATGGTTTGTTTTTTATTTGATGTATTCACTCATGGAGAGCACCGGCAACAACATGCCGATGAAAATGGTGCCGATGAACGCGGCGATAAAAAACAGCATCACCGGCTCGGCGAACGCCACGGCGGTCTTCAGATTGCGGTCCAAATCCATTTCGGTGACGGCCGCAACGCGCACCAATTCGGAGTCCAGTTTGCCGCTTTCTTCCGCGACGGAAATCATTTCCAGCGTCGAGCCAGAAAAAAGCACCTTGCAATCTGCGAGGCTCTGGCCAAGCCGGCCGCCCTGCTGCACGCGCTCGATGGATTGCCCGACCGTGTCCACGAGAATCTGGTTGCCGATGGAGCGGCGGGCGACGTTCAGGCTGTAGACCAGCGGCACGCCCGCGCCGAGCAGCGTGCCGAGCATCCGGCAGAAACGCGCCATCGCAAATTGCGCGATGAGCGGGCCGACCAGCGGGGATTTCAAAATGATTCCTTCCCAAGTCCGCCTGCCTTTCGGGGAAGCAACCCAGGTGCGCGCCAGAAGACCAATGACAACCACGCCAATGGCGACATACAATCCGTAGGAACGCGCCAGATGGCTGGCGCCAATGATGAATTGCGTAATCAACGGCAGCGAACCATGGATTTGGGCAAAAACCCTTTGAAATTTCGGAATGAAAAAAATCAACAGCACGGTCAGTACGACCAGCGCGAGACAAAACAGGATGCACGGATAAATCATCGCCGTGAGAACCTTCGATTTCAGGTCCTTTTCGCGCGCTTGAAATTCCGCAATTTGCGCCAGCACCACGTCGAGAAATCCGCCGGCCTCGCCCGCCTCGACCATCGCCACATAAACGCGCGGAAAAGTCTCCGGCGATTTCGCCATCGCGTCGGCCAGCGACATGCCGTCCACGACGAGGTCGTGGATTTCTTTCCATTTGGCCTGCGCCGCGGGCGACGAAGTTTCCTTGTGCAGAATCACCAGCGCACGGCTCAACGGCACGCCGGCCGCGAGCAAACTTGAAAGCAGGCGCGTGAAATTTTCCAACTCCTTCGCGGAAACTTTGTTCGTCCCGAACTTGAGGGAAATATTTCCCAACCCGTCCAGCCCGGCGGGCAGACCCGCGCCGTTTTTTGAAACCGAACCGTTTTTCGCGCCGGCCTTTTCCAAAAGATTCACCGGACGCAGGCCGAGCGCCTCCATTTGCCGGAGCGCGTCGGGCCGTCCGGGCGCTTCAAGCTGGCCCTCGGTAATTTTGCCGTCGCTCCGCAAGCCTTTGTATGAAAAAGTGGGCATGGCGATTTAGGAGCGGCCCACCACCAGGCTGGCGGGCGTTTCCGGAATCGCGCCGGGTGGTGTTTCATTTTTGGCAGTTTGCGCCACCTCCTTGGCGGTGGTCACACTTAAAACTTCCGCGACGGTGGTGATGCCCTGCCGCACGAGACGCCAGCCGTCTTCGGCGAGCATTTTCATTCCCTGTTTGCGCGCGGCTTCGCGAATCTGGTCGGTCGAGGCGCTCTTCAAAACGAGCTGCCGGATTTCCTGATCCGTGTCCATCCATTCGAAAATGGCGTGCCGTCCGAAAAACCCGGTGTTGCGGCATTCGCGGCAGCCGACGGATTTGTAAATCGTCGCGTTTGGCGGAATGCCCAGTTGCACCTTGAGCGCCTGCGCGGTCGGCGAATTGTCCGGCTGCTTGCAATGCTTGCACAGCACGCGGACGAGCCGTTGCGCGAGCACGGCTTCGAGCGACGAGGCGACGAGATACGGTTCGACGCCCATGTCCACGAGCCGCGTCACCGCGCCCGGCGCGTCGTTGGTGTGCAGAGTCGAGAAGACCAAATGGCCGGTGAGCGATGCCTGCACAGCGATTTGCGCCGTTTCCTGGTCGCGGATTTCGCCGATGAGAACGACGTCCGGGTCGTGGCGCAAAATTGACCGCAGCCCGCGCGCAAAGGTGAGGCCGGATTTTTCGTTGACCTGAATCTGGTTGACACCTTTGAGCTGGTATTCGACCGGGTCTTCAATCGTGATGATTTTGCGGACGGCGTCGTTGATTTCGTTGAGCGCGGTGTAAAGCGTCGAAGTTTTGCCGCTGCCGGTCGGGCCGGTCACCAAAATGATTCCGTGCGGCAACTGGAGTACGCGGCGGAAACAGTCCAGTTCGCGTTTGTCCATGTCCAGTTCGCCCATGCCGCGCAACGTGGCATTCTGCCGGAGCAGACGCATCACCACCGCTTCGCCGTGCAGCATTGGAATGACGGAAACACGGATGTCCACCTCGGCGTCCTCAATGCGGATTTTGATGCGGCCGTCCTGCGGCAGGCGTTTTTCCGCGATGTTGAGGTGGCTTAAAATTTTGACGCGCGAAACGATGGCCGGCTGGAAGCGTTTCAATTGCGCTGGCACGGGAATTTCCTGCAGCTCGCCGTCAATGCGGTAGCGGATGCGGAATTCGTCCTCGAACGGTTCGAGGTGGATGTCCGACGCGCGCAGTTCGATGGCGTCCTTCAAAACCTGGTTGACGAAGCGGATGATGGAAGCTTCGTCCTCGGCGGCTTCATCGAGATTGGTGTCTTCGGCGTTTTCGTCCACGACTTGGAACGATTTGTCCTCATCGAGTGTGCCGATGGTGTCCGCGCCGACGCCGAGACGTTTTTTGATTTCACGCTGAATGGCTTCGCTGGAGGCGAGCACGGGCTTGAGGTTCAAGCCGGTCATGGTTTTCAGCGCGTCGAGTCCCTGCGTGGCGAAGAGACGGCTGGTGGCGACTTCAATTGTGCCGTTGGTGCGCTGAAGTGGAAGGAGTTCCTCCTTCAGCAAAATGCGCGCGGGAAAAAGAGAGAGAAGCTGACGGTCCGGCTCCACGTCGTCCAAGGTTGTGAACGCTAGGCCGTATTCCTTGGACAGCCAGCGCAACACGTCCTCCTCGCTTTGCGCGGGGGATTTCTCGGCCGTCAGGACCTTGGCGTCAATCGAAGACAGTTGCTTGGCGGCAATCATGCGGTCAAGCAACTGCTTCAATGGAGAATCTGGGACAACAGGTTCAGTCATAATGGAAACGTCAGCTTCTCTTTTGCGAATTGGGTCAGTCGAGCAATCCCATCAAAGTCGCCTGTGCTTCCTGCTTGACCGTGAGCACCGCGCGGAGATTGTCCTGGGCTTGTTTCAGCGCAGCCTCTTTCGTTTGTTGGGAAGCCTGATACTTTGCCAGCAGGTCTTTGATTTCGTCCGTGGGAGCGTTGTTATCAATGGCCTGTTGCAACGCGTCAGCCGCCGGGTCAGGTTGCTGACCAAAAGGTCCGCCGTTGCCGCCGTTGCCGCCGCGACCACCGCGACCGAACATCATGCGCATGCCACCCGCCCTAACGTCACGCTGGGCGTCCATCACTTTTTGGACGAGCGGTTGAACCGCGCTCCAGTCGGTGTCGTTGGTGATGCCGAGTTGGTCCTGGACACGTTGCATCATGCGTTGCTGGAATTGCGCGGGGTCAAAATTTCCGCGACCGCCGCGACCGCCACCATTTCCGCCACCGCCGTTGTTTTGTGCCAAAACATTGCCAGCGCTCAAAAATAGAGCGGCGACCATTCCGCACACTACGAATAGTTGCTTCATTTTCATCTTATTCCTCATAGGTTTGTTGTGGTTGTAGTTTGTTCAAACCGGACATTACATTCGCGATGTCGTGGTTGAGAATTCAACCAACGCAATTCATATGCCAAACGAAAAATCCATGTTTCCTTATCAAAAGGCGCAATGAACTGCGCAATTGATGCTCGTTCCCCGTCTGCCAACGCGCAATTTTTGCGCAATCAACCAACACCGTGTCGCCGTCCGCCTCTTGATGGGCTGCAAAGTGGCGCAAGAAAATTCAGTCTGGAAAGTTGCCGATGAAATGCGCCGCGACATCGGTTCGTGGTCGAATCAGAAACGAATGGCTTAAGCCTGTCGGCTGACGCCAGTTTTGGTCGCTCGCAACAGAATTTGAGCCACGGCTTGGGCCAGTAGTTCGGGATTGGCCGGTTTGACGAGGATTTCGCCGATGCCCATCGTTTTCGCCGTTTGTTCCAGCAAGGCGCCCACAAAACCTGACATGAGCAGCATGGGAATATCCGGCCTGACCTCGCGCATCGCCGAGACCAGTTCCGTCCCCGACATGCCCGGCATCGCCCAATCGGTGATGATCAAATCGAAATCTTGCGGTGCCTGCTGGAACCGGCTCAAGGCATCCTCGGATTGCTCGTAGCGGGTCACAACGTATTCAACGCTGATTTAGCATTCATCGTTATGCCATGCGCACTTTGCCAACTAAATAAACCGTTACGACGATCACACATCGCGCCTGAATTTATGTATAAGCCGATGTATGACTCAAACCATCGCTTCCGAGCTTTCAGCCGCGAAGTTTCGGAAATTCCACAAATCCATCAAAAAGGTCTGCGTGAGGAATTGCTCTGTGACGACTGCGAGCAACTCCTGGCTAATAAGTATGAAAATTATGCAGCAGCCTCATTTTATAGGCCCGCATTGGAAATAATGAAACAGCCGCCTCTTGGATTTTCTATGCCGGGACTTGAATACCACCGTTTCAAGTTATTTCTGATTTCCTTGCTCTGGCGGTTGGGAAATGCCAGGCCCGGAGTGTTTCGCCCCGCACATTTAGGCCCACACGCGGAGACACTGCGAAAAATGATTTTGCAGGACAAGCCCGGTGACTGGCTGGAATACCCGTGTATGATTACAGCCCTGACACTGAACGGAAAATTTTACGGGGATTTCACGGCAGGGGCGTTCTCTACCAAAGTTGAAAGGGTGTCAGTTTGGGCCTTTGTGCTTTCCGGCTTTTTTTTCAATTTTTTTGTCGCCAGCCACAATCCACCTCAAATCCTCCAACCGTTTTTTCTAAAGCCCAGCGGGTTATTGGAAATTGGCGTTAAGGAAATGCGGGAGATTGACTCCTTATATGAATTCGCCTGCGACATCGGGGTTGCCCAGCGCGGGCGTCGAACGATGCAGATGTAGAAGTAACCAGCGTGTCTTTGCGTTTATGCGCCATGATTCACGCCTCTGCCACTTCGACGCACGGCTTGGTATGCAAATCCTCGGCGATGCTCCGCACAATCACGCCCAAGTTGCGCGCTGTCAAGATTGGCTGAAGTTGGCTTGCAATGAAACATGAAATTCCCGCGTTGACTGCCGGATTTTCATGGGGTTTCCCGAATAATGCGGATCGCAGCACGACGCTCTTTTTTGGCCACACGCCGTTTGTTGTATGGCCGCAAGTGTCGCCACCATTCCGGCGCGGCAACCAGCGTGTCTTTGCGTTTGTGCGCCATGAGTCAGGCCGATTCTGTCAGGCGGCTTCCACCAATTCAATCCGCACCGCCTTGCCCAACGCCCGTGCCACGCGCGAGACTGTGGACAATCTCACGTCTTCCGCGTGATTCTCCAGCCGCGAAATCGCCGACTTCTTCGTCTTGGTGATTCGCGCCAGTTTTTCTTGCGTTACGCCCGCTTGTTCGCGCGCTTCGCGCAACATCACGCCAATTTTGAATTCCTCATAGCCCGCGTCGAAATTCTTGGCGAACGCCTTGTCGTTGCGCTTCCGCCGCTCAATGTAATTTTCCACGTCTTTTTTCATTTTTGTTTTCTCCGGCTTAAATGGTCGCGCTTGCGCTGCTGCGCCAGCGCAATTTCACGCTCCGGTGTTTTTTGTGTTTTCTTCGCAAACCCATTGGTCAGGATGATCAATCGTCCTGCATCCCAAAATCCCAGCAACCGAAAGGCGTCGCCGCCAAACTCGGCGCGCACTTCCCATAAATCGTCCGTGCCTTCCAGCTTTTTCAAATACTGCTGCGGCACGCGCGGCAATTCCTGCACCACCCGCAACACCCACAATACTTTTTGCGCCTGCTTCGCATTCAGCGAATCAAGGAACTCTTCCACCGGACACGCCTCGGCAGCCGTCCGGTAAAATTGCACTTGCAACATTGGAGCAGGTTAACTTAATTGTGAACCCTTGTCAAATCCAACCGCTGGCCCAAGTCGTGTGCTTGACCGCAAAGGTCGTCAATCCAAGACTTCCTTTGCCAAAAATTTCCGCGCGAACGAATCGGTTACATAAACTCGTTTGGACTGCCGCGAGCTACCCCCCCCGCCCCCTCCTCAACTTTCTGTTCCAGCCGCAGCTCCAATTCCGGTGGGCTGTCCAACATGCCAGCACTAGCCCCGGCCAGCAAAATTGCTTTGCGCCGATTTATCACCATCTTCCTCGAATCTTGAAAGACCGGTTTATGGTCTCTTCGGCTTCGCTCAACTTGAATCTCACGTTCTTCCCGATTTTGATGTAGGGCAGCAACCCACTTTTCATCCAGTTATCCGTCGTGCGAACGCTGATCTTAAAATGTTCTGCCACGCTCTTCTTGCCGACCCACCCTTCGACGGCAATCGGATGGAGAGCCTGTGCCTGCAATACCACGTTCACAGGCACCTTCGCCTCGTTAGACTCCTTCACCTTTGCGTTGATGATTTCAGTGATAGTTTCGGCCAATCCTGCAATTGAGTTGGCCAAACGATGGACTTCCGATGAATTATTCATGCTGCCAATTTTCATTCAACGTCACCCAAAAACCATTTTTAATCGCGCCCCGTATCGCGTGGCGGGAAAGACAAACTAAGCTTGAAAACCTCAAGAGTGGCTCAGAAGTGGCTCAGTGAAATTATTTTCAACAAGAATTACAAATGACAGAATGCCACAATTACATTGATAAAATTGAGTTAAATTAATGGTGCATCCGGCAGGACTTGAACCTGCAACAGTCTGATCCGAAGTCATAAAATGACCTTTTGCCCCTTTTGCTCATCTTTATCTATCACGATGAAACGCCGATAAACACTGGCGATTTTGCGTTTTAGGTTTGCTCGCCTTTGGTCTATTTGAGCGGCAAAAAGGGCAAACAGTATCAAAAAGCAGTATCCAATTTCCCAGCTCCGGCAACGCGCTTTCCAAAGACATTAAAAACAAAAATTCGCCAATGATCAATTTCAAACTCGAATGCCGCGACTTTGCGTTTGGGCAACGGACGGCCTTTCGGAAATGGCGCGGGACATTTTGATTTCAAACGATTCAACGACAATGCTCATGTCCTGACGCGGATAATTCTGGTCGAGATGCTCTTTCACCTGCGCCTTTACGTCATCCTTCCAGAGATTCAAAACCTGCTTCTGGTCGCGGATAAAATCTCGCAAAACGTCCCTGACGTTGTGCCCGCTGTTCAAAACCTCTTTGGTTTCACCGGATGGCAACGGCAGACATTCGACAATGGCAAATTCCAAGCCCGCCTCCGTTCGCCGGTGGCAAATGGACGTGATTTTCGACAAATCAAGGCCATGCCGCCATTCCGTGCCGTCGTCGGTCTGGATGGCTCGCCCAGGCGAAAGCAACGCGGCTCTGAAAGCCTCGTTCCCAATGGTCGTCAGATTGCTTTCAAGGTCGTGAATCACGCCGCAAGTGTCTTTGAACTGCTGCATCTGTTTTGAAAAGGCGGCATTTGTCTCGACGGCAGCCGATTCCTGCAAGGCCGTGGGTCTTTCGTTGTATTTCATAATCACCTCAAATCGGTTTGCAAAAGTTTGACCAGTTCAACGCGCGGCACGAGCAATTTGCCGCGCAACACACGGCAGGTTTTAATTTTCTGCCGCTGGATCAGCCGATACATGGTGTAATAATGGATGCCAAGCAGGTCGGCGGCTTCTTGAATCGAATACGCCAGCCGCTCGGCGGGCGTCACCGTGCTTGGCGGTGGTTGTTGGTTCTGTTCAGGCATGGTTTCCATACGGTTTTACTGGTTGCGGTTTTTGTCCGAAGAAAAATCCATCTTGCTCCAATCAATTTGGGAAAGGAATTGCATTGGCGGAATGTTGAGCACATTGGCGAGATAGCGGACTTGGATCAAATCAACGCGCAGCGTGCCGCCTTCCAGTTTGGCAACGGTGTCACGGCTCGCCTTATGCCAGCCTGCAAGCTGCAATTCGATGGCCAAAGCAGGTTGCGTCAATCCGAGTTGATTACGCAATCGGCTCACGAGTCGCCCGACGAAAATAAAACTCCGTTGCTTCACACTTTCAAATTTTCCATGTCGGCGGTCGCGCATTGACCAGAAAACTGGACAAAATGGCATTCCGCTCATTTCTACATTTCCATGCGATTTCGTTCGCATTGACCCGAATTCGGGACAAAATGATTTTGCCGCTCATTTTCTCATGCGATTTCATTTCGCGGGTTCCATTCTGGAACAAAATTTTGCCTCCGTTTTTACCAGAATTTCGGCAGCCGGGTTGTGATGAAATCCTCACAACTTTTCGTTCCGGTTCTCTCTCGCGTTCACGGCGATTTCCACGACTGCGTTTATAGCAAAACGCGCTGCGCATCCTGTGCGGGAAGCGCACAAGATTTTTCCAGTTTTCAATTTCACGGCGCATTTTTACCTCAATTCGCGCATACAGGTTGTAATGGTTTCATTACAATCTTTCGGGATTCAAAAACCGACTTCTCAAGGCATGGCAAAGCCATGCGATGAGAAGTGGGGGTCATCAAACTGACAGCAAACCGGCGTCAGTTCTCGCCATTGGGGCCAACTCGATACGAGGGCGGTTAGGACATTATCGCACCGGCTTTCGCCGGCCTAGTCAAGATAGGAGACACAGGCTCTTACGTCCTGCCTCAAGAAAACCAATAGCACAACCGAATCAAAACGCAAGTTGCAGGGAATAATTTATTTTCAGCCGTGAAAAATCCTTCGTGCGCGAAATCCTAAACAGCAACTCCCCGGAGCCGGGCGGCGGGTCAATGTGGAGGCGAGGGCAGTAGGGCGCACTACATTGACGCGACGACCGGCGACATACAATGGAGCATCTGATTTACGCGCACGACTCAAGCTCATGCGATGTTGAAACCAACTGCGGGATTTCCGCCTCAAGATTGCCGCAGTCGCGGCGACTGCGGCCCAACCGCCACGTAATTGGTCGAAGCACCACCAAGACCGCCTCAAGATGGAAGCGCGCCGCATCTGCGGCCACAAAATTCCGCTCACGACGAGCGCGCGCGAAGTGCGTGCCGCGCGGACGAAAGGAGCACGGTCAAACGGAGCGCGCGTTGGTCGTGGCGGCGCATCGGTTTTCCTGAACTATTAGAGCACGCCGACCTGACGATTCGGCAAATTCATCTGACGATTGTCTGACGATTACCGCCGGGGATGTTCTCCATCGTGAAGTAAAAATGAAATTGGTAAACACCAATGGGGTTAAACCTTTACCGTTTAATGGCGCAGTCAAAACAGACATGGCGCAGTCAAAACAGACTCAAAAATTTCTGCACCAACTCGAACGCCCGCCGCGCGTGCATGGCTTGTGTTTCTGCATCTGTTGCATTGTGAAACTCCACCAACTGCTGTGGTCCAAACGCATCCACGCTCGCGAATTTCTCCCGCAAGATTTCCACTGCTTTAGTCACGTTTTTTTCACGCTGACGTTTCTTCCAATCTGCTGCCAGTTTTTCCATGCCGCCGGAAAAATGTTCCAAGCAGTAGCACAGGTCGTAACTGTCCTTTGGTTTGTCCCGCCCGGCAATGGCGTGTGCTTTCATTACCACAAAATCAGACACGGAGGCCACGCGCAATCGCACCGTGTTCGTTCCACCACGCACCGTTTTCCCCGACAATGGCAATTCCTGCGGGGCATGAAACGCTGCTCCACACGCCTCGGCTTGCAGCACTCGGAATCCCGGCAGCAGCTTCGGTTTGTTCTTTTTCAACTTCACTTCCTTGGGAGCGAGAAATTCAACTTCAACTTGAACGGGCTTTTCGCCATCTTTGAGGTTCACCTCCACGACCAACTGAAAATCTTTCGCGCCCTGCTTATATCGCTTCGTGTCCAGCAGCAGCTTTAACAATTCGGCGTAGCGTCCCTCGTTTAGTTTTGCCGCATCCAGTGCCAAATCCACGTCAATGCTGCCGATGTGCGGTTCATCGGCTTCGGTCAACAGCAAGTCCGGTATCCAGCCGCCCACCACAACAAGACAATCCACAAAAGACGCCAGCACTTGACCAACATCCACGAGCACCCGATGTGCTGCCTCAATTTGGCGCGGACTGTAATCCGCTTCGCTTCGTGGTTCTGGATTCACAGCAGTCCTCGCGCTTTCCATTCCGGCTTCAACCGCTGTTCCAGCAGGGCTTCTGCCGCTTCCTCGCCGCGCCCGCCGCAGTGCCACAAATCCACATAAGTCTGCACCGAGTTGGTGCAGGACAAACGCTTCTGTCCCATGACGCCGCCTTCTTGAAGATAGAAAACACCGTTGTCCTCCGGTATGAGCGCCACGAGGTTTTCGCCCGAATCCACTGGCTTGGCTTCAATCAATTTTTCAAACTTTGAAATGTCCTGCTCGCGAACATAAAGCCATGTCTTCGGTTGGCGCACATGCGGTGCTTGAAATTCAGCCGCCGAAAACCCTGCATAAAGTGCGAATCCGCCGGTCTGCAAATCAAGTCCGGCCAGAGCATCCCGCAATTTCTTTCCCTGCAACAAAGTGAAATAACCCCGCCGCTCATGCCGCTCAAAACGATAGGCGTCACGCCACGCGGACAGAAGTTTTAATGGATCGCGCAACCGAAAACCGCCGTCTTCGCCCATTTCAACAAATGCTTCGTCACGCAGATGCCGCACGACTTTATTGATCAAACCGAGACTCGGTTCTGGAATGGGTTTTTTGAGCCGGCCAAAATGTTGTTCCATGTAACGCTGTGTCCAGCGTATGCCCGCATTTTCCGGTGCGAGCAACGCGCGAATCACGCGCCCAGCTTCCGGCGTGCTCAAGTTCGCCGCCGGCCTAGGACGCTCATGAATCGGTGTCTTCCCGGTGCGCTCGATGTAGAGGACACCAGGCACGCTTAAACGACAGTTGCCTGCAAGGTCAAACCAACTCCAATTGTGGCTCCAGCAAACATCTGCCATGCGCGGCGATATGTAAGGTGCTGCAAACACGAAAATCTGCGGCTTATTTTTGGGTTGATGATAGTGACTGACATCAAGGTAAGGAAATTGCGATGGTCTTGGCTCAGATTTGCATTCAACCTGCAATTCGGCGGTAATGCCGTCCGGCAGCGGCAGGACAGCCGTCATATCGAATCCGGCGTCACTTTTGAGTGCCGCCAGAGTCCGTTCGACTTTCCAATTTTGCAGCCACGGAATACCGCCAAGCAGTTCACGCAACTTGTCTGCAAGAGCCTTCTCCATCGAGGCTCCTGTCAGCCTAATTCCGTTCATGGATTGCCCAGGTTTCACGTCGCCGTGAACATGGCTTGTTTCGTGAACAGGTGCAAGCAAAAATGTTGATTTGAAGAAATGGCGCACCCGGCAGGATTTGAACCTGCAACCCCACGGTCCGAAGCCGCGTGCTCTATCCAGTTGAGCTACGGGTGCGCTCTCGATGAGGTTAAATCACTTTTTCGCAAAGTCGAGTTGCATAACAAATGCGCTTCGGTCTGGCGTTGGCGGAACGGCATAGGCATAAGTGAAGCCCTGCGCCGGAGCGGCGCTGCCAATACTAGACGGAAGCGAACGCGGCCATGTTTTCCGTGCCCGTCCACGACGAGCGTGCGTTGCACCACGGGGAAACGCGGGTTGGCCGCGGCGCGAACGTCAATAAGCACTTGACAATGCCATATACCCCCATACCCTATATTTACAATTACGAATTGAACTGATCATGAAACACATTCACAAACGCCCCGGATTGGAAAAAAGAGCCTTGGTTGTCCGCTTGCGGAAAATCAAAGGCCAGATTGAAGCGATTGAAAAGATGGTGGAAGCCGACGCTGATTGTTCCGACTTGTTGATGCAGGTCGTCGCATCTCGACGCGCACTGAAATCATTCAGCGAGGAAGTTCTCGAATCTCACATGCACGAATGTATTGAACATGCTTCAAACCCTGCTCAAGGCCGCGCAAATCTGCGCTCATTACTCACAGTCTTGGAACGCTACGTTGCCTAAAACATTTTATGCCTGTGGAAAAACATCTATGGGAACGAACGGCGGATTTGGTGCGTGACGCGGCAACAAAAGATGTCACTGAAACCTTGCAGCGACTCGGCACTTCGCTTGAAGGGTTGAGCGAGGAAGAAGCGGTGGAACGGTTGGAGATTTTCGGTCTGAACGAAGTCGCGCACGAAAGAAAGCACGAATGGCTGCATCGGCTTTGGGTTGCCGTCCGTAATCCGCTCGTGATTCTGCTGACAATTCTGGCGACGCTTTCTTATCTCACGGACGATTTTGCTGGCGGCACGGTGATGATGGTCATGGTTGTGCTGGGTGTTTCGCTGCGTTTCATTCAAGAGACAAAGGCGGGCAACGCGGCGGCAAAACTCAAGGCGATGATCAAAGTCACCGCCACGGTTGTGCGCGACGGGAAGCAAAAGGAAATCCCGCTCCAACAACTCGTCCCTGGCGACATCGTGAAACTTTCCGCTGGCGACATGATTCCCGGCGACGTGCGGCTTATTTCCGCAAAAGATTTGTTCATCATCCAGGCCACGCTCACCGGCGAATCTTTGCCGGTTGAAAAATCCGACGCGCCCGACTTGCGCACAAACATTTCATCCATCGAATATACAAATCTGTGCTTTCTTGGCACGAGCGTGGAAAGCGGTTGCGCTACTGCCGTCATCGTGGCGACCGGCGTGCAAACTTACTTCGGTAAAATGGCCAGCAGCCTTGCGGGACAACAAACCGACACAGCTTTTGATAAGGGCGTGAAACGGTTCGTCTGGCTGATGCTCTCTTTCATGCTGGTGATGGTTCCGATGGTTTTCCTCATCAACGGCCTGATGAAGCATAATTGGAAGGATGCCTTTTTCTTTGCGATGGCCGTTGCCGTTGGTCTCACACCGGAAATGTTGCCGATGATTGTTTCCGTTTGTCTGTCGAAAGGCGCGTTGGCGATGTCCAAGAAAAAAGTCATCGTCAAAAAACTTAATTCCATCCAGAACTTCGGCGCGATGGACGTGCTTTGCACGGACAAGACCGGCACGCTCACGATTGACCACGTCATTCTCGAAATCCACTGCGACGTTTTCAAAAATGAAAGTGAAGCGGTGCTGCGTGACGCCTATCTCATCAGTCACTTTCAAACCGGATTGAAAAATGTTCTCGACCGCGCCGTGCTGAAATACAAGGAACTACATGGCGAATTGGTCATTGATAAATATAAAATGGTGGATGAAATCCCGTTTGATTTTTCGCGGCGCATGATGTCGGTGGCAATCGAATGCCCGAACGGTGAGCAACAATTGCTCACAAAGGGTGCGCCCGAAGCTGTGTTCGCCAAATGCTCGCACTTCGAGAGCGACGGGGAAATTCTGCCGATGGAGCCGATTCTTGTCGGTGACATCATCGAACAGGTCAATTCATTAAGTGAGGACGGTTTCCGCGTGCTGGCCGTCGCCACGAAAAAACTAGGAACGCAAGCCACATTCACCAAAACGGATGAAAGCGATTTGGTTTTGACCGGCTATCTTGCGTTTCTTGACCCCCCGAAAGAGTCAGCTTCCAAAGCGATTACCGCGCTTCGGCAAAATGGTGTCACTGTAAAAGTTTTGACCGGCGACAATGATTTAGTGACACGCAAAGTTTGCAGTGAAGTCGGCATTCACACGGAAAAGATTCTCGTCGGCAACGACGTGGAAAAAATGTCCGATGAACAACTCGCTCAAGCTGTCGAGACAACAGACATTTTTGCGCGGCTTTCTCCCGCGCATAAAAAGCGTGTCGTGCAGGCGTTGCAAAAGAACAAGCACGTCGTTGGTTTCATGGGCGACGGCATCAACGACGCGCCCGCGTTGCGCGCCGCCGACGTTGGCCTTTCCGTGGATAACGCTGTGGACATCGCCAAGGAATCCGCCGACATGATTCTGCTGGAAAAGGATTTGATGGTGCTGGAAGAAGGCGTGATTGAAGGCCGCAAAGTGTTCGCAAACATTTTGAAATATATTCGCATGGGTGCGAGTTCCAATTTCGGCAACATGTTCAGCGTGCTGGGCGCGAGCGCGTGGCTGCCGTTTCTGCCGATGCAACCGATTCAAGTGCTGACGAACAATTTGCTTTATGATTTTTCGCAAGTGCCGATTCCAACGGATAATGTCGGCACACAATTCACCGCCAAGCCGCGCCCGTGGCACATGGGCGAAATCGCCAAGTTTATTATTTTCATCGGCCCAATCAGTTCAATTTTCGATTACACGACTTATGCGCTGATGTGGTTTTTCTTCAAGTGCAGCAATCTCGCTTTGGCCGCGCCGCCGGAACTGGCCGCGCGTTTTGCGAATGCTGCTGATGCAGACCACTCTTATGCCGCTGCGCTGTTCAGCACCGGCTGGTTTGTCGAATCGCTGATGACGCAGACACTTATCGTCCACGTCATCCGCACAAATTTGATTCCATTCATTCAATCGCGCGCAAGCTGGCAACTCACTATGACGACATTTGCCATTATGGGCATCGGCGCGTATCTGCCATTTTCGCCATTGGGACGATTTATCGGATTCGTTCCCTTGCCGTGGCAATTCTGGCCGTTCCTGCTGGTCACACTCGTTTGCTACGTCGGCCTGACGCAACTCATCAAAATGTGGATGGTTCGCAAACGCTGGATCTAATCCGAACTATGGAGAACGAATACAAGCCGCCGCGAAAGAAACCGACAGGAATTATTTTCTTGTTGGCTTGCGTCGGACTTTTCGTCCTGAACGGTGCGGCAAATTTGTTAATGGCCAACAAAACCAGTGGCCTCGGCTGGCTGCTTGCTGGCGTCGGACTTGTGTTGATTGTCTTGGCCGGGTTTTGGGGAGTGAAGCGGATTTGATATGAAAATAATCCTGTTTGAACTCGCAGTATTTGGCATTGCGCTCCTTTTGTCTCTTGTCATCTCCAAACGGTTTCAAACATGGATTATCCGGCGCAAAATCAAACGGCTGAAAGCCGACTTTGCGAAACTTCAGCGGGCGGTTTTGCAAGCGGAACAAATGAAATCCGCAATCAGAAATTGGACCCTTAAACACTGAACCCATTTTTACCGAAATTTATGAAAAGTCTCGGCGACATCCTGGCGGAAAATCAAATCATCACCGGCTTGCGGGCGGTAAATCGTTGGGAGGCGACTGACGAATTACTCGGACGGCTCGTGGAGACCGGCGCAATCAAGTCTGAAAACCTTTACGCCATCAGCGGCGCGGTGAGGAAACGCGAACAATCCATGAGCACCGGCATCGGGTTCGGCATCGGCATTCCGCACGCTTCGACGGATTTAATTTCTGAGCCGGTCGTCGCACTGGGGCGGGCGAAACACGGGATCGCGTTCGACGCCTTGGATGGCCAGCCGGTCAGTCTTGTGATACTTTTCCTCGTTCCTCAAGGCCAGTTTCAGAAGCACCTGCATACCGTGGCCGAAATTGCCAAACTTTTTCAAAAGGCGGATTTTCGCAAGGCTCTCGAACTGGCCCCGGATGCCGAAGCCATGCTCCAAATCATCAAGGGAGACCGGTCATTCCGATCAGAACTTAACCTTGAATCAAATGATCGCGAAGAATAATTTCAAGACCATCGGCACAACCGTCGTGCTGGCCTCGACCACTGCGATTTCGGCATTGGCTTCGGGAGTCTCCACGAATGCTTTAGATGATTCAACCGCCCCGCTTGGGAGCAATGACACCTTGCCCGCCCCGGTGAAGCCAGCGGATGTTCAGGAGCAGAATTGGAACTGGCATGTTCAAAACACGGACATCGTGCAGGGCTACCCCGGATTTTCCGCGAAGTATTCCGGGCCAAACAGTCTCCCATCCGGCGGCGAAACGCGCGAATCGGTTTCACTGGATTTGATGGCCGGTGTCCGCCTTTGGCGCGGCGCGGAGGCGCACATTGATGGCATGATGTGGCAGGGATTTGGCGTGAATAATTCGCTCGGCGTGGATGGTTTTCCAAACGGTGAGGCTTTTCGTCTTGGCACGGCAGAACCCAACGGTGTCATCACGCGCCTGTTCATCCGCCAGACCATCGGTTTGGGTGGTGAACAGGAAGATGTTGAGGATGATCAATTCACGCTCGCTGGAAAACAAGATGTCTCGCGGCTCACAATCACACTCGGACGATTTAGTGCGAAGGATGTTTTTGACAACAACGCCTACGCGAATGACCCGCGCACACAATTTATGAATTGGGCGCTGATGGCGAATGAAGCGTGGGATTATCCGGCGGACGCGATTGGCTACACCACGGGAATCGCGTTTGAATTGAATCAGCCGAAATGGACTTTGCGCTACGGATTTTTCCAGATGCCGCGTTTCTCGAATTCCTTGACCGCCGAAGACCGGATTTTCAAATGGCCGTATGACAATTCGGCGCAAGACGGCCCGCTCTTGGATGCTTGGGGAATGGTGACGGAATTTGAGCGGCGATACAGCATCAACACGCATCCTGGAGCAATCCGGTTTCTCGCCTATCTCAATCGCGCCAACATGGGCAGTTATCAGGATGCAGTCAATAGTCCAACCCGGCCTGCCGACATCACCGCTACCGCCGCTTTTCGCTACAAATATGGTTTCGGATTAAACATCGAACAGGAAATCGCCAAAAACGTCGGCGTTTTTTCGCGGCTCGGTTGGAGCGACGGACACAATCAAGCGTGGGTGTTTAGCGATGTTGACTACACGGCGACGGCGGGCATCAGCATCAAAGGCGAAGCGTGGCAGCGGCCTGACGACACCTTTGGTCTCGCGGGCGTGTTCAACGGCATTTCCAAGTCGCATCAAGAATTTTTCGCGGCGGGCGGCACGGGAATTCTGGCGGGCGACGGCAATTTGAATTACGGCTGGGAGAAAATTCTTGAGACCTATTATGACTTCAAAGTCTGGAAAACCGTCCATGCTGCTGTGGACTACCAATTCATCACCGACCCGGCCTTCAACCGTGATCGTGGGCCGGTTTCCATTTTTGCCGCGCGAGTGCATTGGGAATTCTAAATCTTATCCACATTTTCAAATTCTGATCGCGCCGCCGGCATCCTGGGTCTGTTCCCTACCGCGCTCTTACATTTGGTTGGCAGTGATGTATAGAGGCTAATGCTTCACGTTGAGAAATCCTTCGTGCGCGTGATTCATAGAGGCAAATCCCCGTCGTCGGCTGGCGGGTCAAGATGGAGTCGCAAGGGCGACAGGGGCGAACAATCTTGACGCGCCAACCGGCGATATACCATTGAACGCCTGATTCACGCGCACGGCACACAGCGGATACGCCGTTTGTGCAATTGCTTCATCAGTTGGCGGACTCGCCCCTGTTACGCTTCGGTCTGGCATTGGCGGCGGAAAGAGGCAGGCGGTCGGCGGAACGGCATGAGTGAAGCCGTGCGCCGGAGCGGCGCTGCCAATGACAGACGGAAGCGAAGGCGACTGCGCTTTTCCTTTGTCCGCCCGCGACGAGCGCGCGTTACACGGCTGTGAACGCGCGTTGGTCGCGGACGTTTAACCCAAAGGCTTTTGCTTTTTAGGATGGCAGTTTTGCTTTGTGGTCGCTCTATGGTCGCCGCGACGGGCGACACCTGCGCTGCCGCGCTAAAGATTCTTGGAATCGGCGATGTGCGGTCCGCGTGGCCGCCGTGAACCGATGAACGAGCGTGATTGCAACTCACCCTGGGCGGCTGGCGATGGTTCGGTCGCGGGCGTCTTTGGACGATTCGGCTTCTTTGCCCTGGCTGCGTCCAGCACCTCGCGGCAATAGCGGGCAATGGTTTGGTGTGACACGTCCATGCCGGCGTTGTCGTGCAACATGGCGCGTATCGTTTGATACGACGCCTGTTTCTTCCGCAATTCAATGATGCACTCTTTCACTTCTTCCAGCGCGCGATATTTTTTGGGCGCGGGCGGCGCATAATTGTTGACGGCCTCGGTTAAGCGGGCCTTCGCCTCGGTGGATACGATTGATTCATTCATAAACTTTTTGTCGTTGTTTTTGCTGTTACGGCTGACCTTGTTAAAAACAAGGAGTGCAGCGTCCAACATTTAATAACACGGACTCGTAAAAAACTCGTGCTCTGCAAAGCACGGGATTTTCAAGGCGATGGTGTAACCTTCACTCCATGTTGGGATCGAAAACTCAATACAGTTTGAAAAACGCCGAATCGTATTTCAGGGAACATTTGAAAGTGGGCGATTACTACATGGAAGGCAGAACGGTTTCGGGCGAATGGATGGGTGACGGCGCAAAGAAATTGAATCTGTCCGGCGTCACCAGTGAAAAAGATTTCATCAATCTGTGCCGGAATGTAAATCCGCAAACTGGAAGGCAACTGACGCCGCGAATGAACGGCAAACGAATCAGCGTGGATAAAAACGGCGTGGCTCACGAATACGCAAATCGCCGGGTGTTCTTTGATTTCACGTTGTCACCGCCAAAATCCGTTTCAATCGCGGCGCTGGTCGGCAATGACAAGCGGATTATCGAGGCGCATGATAAAGCAGTTCGTCTGGCGATGAGTCAATTTGAATCATTCGCCGCGACTCGTGTTCGTTTGGAGGGCCAAAATGATTATCGGCGCACGTTCAATCTGGTCGGCGCGGTGTTCCGACACGATACGTCACGCGCGCTTGATCCGCACTTGCACAGTCATTGCATCCTGCTCAATGCGACGTTTGACGCAATGGAAAATCGTTGGAAGGCACTGGAAACGTGCGAAATGTTTCCGGCGCAAAAATTCATTGAGAACGTCTATTATCACGAGCTGGTCAAATCACTTCAACGGTTCGGCTATCGTGTCCAAAACAATCCACGCGGCGATTTTGAGATTGAAGGCGTCTCACCGGAATTGATTGACCGTTTTTCCAAGCGTCACCGCGAGATTGACGAAAAGACAAAGGAACTGCTCGAACGCGAGCCGGACAAGGCAAACCAAAACATCAAAGTGATTAGGGCGAACATTGCACACAAGGAACGCGCGCGGAAAATCAAGGACGTTGGCATTGCGAAATTGCAGTCCATCTGGAACAAACAATTATCGTGGGGCGAATGGTGGCAGGTGAAACATCTGGCTCAAAAACAATCGCCAGAAATTGCGCCGAAAATGTCGGCGGCGGAAGCAATCGAGTGGGCGGAAAATCACCTGTTCGAGCGTCGCTCGGTCGTTCATGTGCATGAACTTTGGCGTCACGCGCTCGAACACGTTCGCGGCCAAAACATCAGCCTATCGGACATTCAAAACGAATCACGCAAGCGCGGCCACATTCATAACGCAAAATATCCCGCTCAAATCACAACGCGCGAAGTTTTGGAGCGTGAAGCCAAAATCGTCACGCTGGCGCAACATCGGATGGGTGAATATCAACCGTTCGCGCCAAAGTATCGTGCGTCAACCTTCACGCTGGATGATGAGCAGCGTAAAGCGGTGGAACATATTTTGTTCTCGCGGGATTTCGTCACGTTGTTTCGCGGCGGCGCGGGGACTGGCAAAAGTTTTGCCCTGCGCGAAGTCAAGGCCGGACTCGAAAAGGCCGGTCATGCTGTGAAGGTTATTGCGCCGCAACATCAACAAGTGGATGATTTGAAACGCGACGGTTTCATCTTCGTCCAAACCGTCAGCGCATTTCTCTCGCGTGGTTCAATGCCGCGCGGCGAGGTCATCATCGTGGACGAGGCCGGACAAATCGGCGGCGAACAAATGGAGAAACTGCTTTCGCTCGTCAAAGAACACGATGGCCGTCTGATTCTGTCCGGGGACACGCGCCAACATGGAGCGGTCGAGGCTTCCGACGCGCTACGCGCCATTGAAAAGTATTCAGGACTCGGCTTTGCCGTGCTGACGAACATCCGGCGTCAAAATCCAGAGACGGCCAAAGATGCCGCCGAACGCCAATGGCTCACGCAATACCGGCTCGCCGTCAACGAAGCGCGGCAGGGCAAACTTGGCGCGTCATTCGACAGATTGGAAAAACATGATGCAATCATTCCCTGCACATTGGCGGATCAACAACACAAACTAACGGAACATTTTTTGGAACATTTCAAAAATCAGCAATCAACCGTCATCGTCTCACAAAGCTGGTCCGAGATTCACAAGGTCAACGAACGGGTGCGCGAAGGGTTGAAAGCACAAAAGTTAATCGGCGAAAAAGAAACGGCTGTCACGACATTGGAACGCATTGATTTGACGGATGCACAGAAACGCGACAAGCGGTTTTACCATGCCGATGCCGTTCTCGTGTTCAATCGTCCGGTGGCCGGCTTCAAGCAAGGGAACACCGGAAAATTATGCGGCGTCACGGACAAGCATCTGCTCGTTGAATCGGAAAATTGCATCCGGCCAATTTCATTCAAACATCTGGATAAAATCACCGTTTGCCAGCCAAAAGAACTTTCATTGTCGGCTGGCGACAGGCTGCAACTCAAAGCCAATGACAAATCCCAGGATGGCGGCAAACTGGCCAACGGCGAATTGGTGACGGTCAAAGAAATTCATGCCGACGGCCGCATTGCGTTGGACGATGGCCGCGTGTTGCCGAAACATTACCGCCAGTTTGTGCGCGGCTACGCCGTCACTTCGTATGCGGCTCAAGGCAAGACGGTGGATTACGTTCTGTTTTCGGATTCGGCGGTCAAGGCCGCGACAAATCAAAATCAGTGGTATGTGACGATTTCACGCGGGCGCAAGGGCGTGAAGATTTTCACGGCGGACAAAATCCAGCTTCGGGAGAATGTCGCCCGTTCCGGCGACAGGACTTTGGCGTTGGACATGGCGCAAAATTATTTTCACAAGCTGGCGGCGGCGTGGGGAAACGATGTTGCCCGTTCCTTGAAAGCGGAACATTCGGGGCGCATGGAAATAGAGCGGCAGGCCGAAGAAAAGCAGCGTGAGCGCGAAGCCGGTGAATTGCAAAAACGCGAAACGATCAAAGAATCGCTGCGCCAAAAGCAGGGCGAGTCTGCCCCGCAAAAAACCGAAACCGACGAGCAGAAGATTTTGCGCCGAGCCAAACTCATCCGGCGCAGTCAGAATTTCGCGCGGCGGCAAAACATTCAACGCGGTCGAGGAATTGGAATATGAATGATTGCTATTCAACTATCGGGAGTGGCGCGCGCTGTTTGCAAATCAAGACAACAGCCTCGTCTTTTTTCGCGTTGCCATATCATCAATTGGAACGTGTGGATTTTAATTCCACCAATGGAGTGGATACGGTAACAGTCTCGTTCATCACCTGCACAGTCCGCGTTACCGGAAAAAAACTGTGCTTGGTAGCTGCTTACATTGCGAAACAGGAAGCCGAATCCATAAACATTACGCCAAAAAACAGTCCGCCTCCGCAAAATGCGCCGCTGGGATATGACTCGGCTCGCATTGACAAAATTGAAGTTGTGGAAAGAAAGGAGCAAGCCGAATGAGATTAAGCGGCTCCCGCCTGTCGCAGCGGAACAACATTTGTCGGTTGGAAATTTACCAGCTTGGCCATGCTCGCCGAATGTTGATTTCGCAAGTGGCCATAGACTTTCATCGCCAAGCCGCCGCCGTCTTTGTGGCCGAGCCAGCGCGAAACGGTCGGAATATCCACGCCGCTTTCAATGCACCGCGTCGCAAACAAGTGGCGCAAGTCGTGGTGGGTCAAATGCGCGATGCCAGCTTTTTTCTCCGCCCGTTTCATTGCCAGTTCACATTGCGTAACTTTCATAACTCGCGCTGTGGCCGGTTCTTTGCGACGCTTTTCGCGCAAGCCTTCCAAAAGTTGCCGCATTTCTGCAATCATGGGGACGCGACGGATTTCGCTGTTCTTCGTCTTTTCAACCACGTCACCGCGCACGATAATTTCCTCGCGCTGAAAATCGCAATCGTTCCAAGTGACGTTTTTGGCTTCGCCCCGGCGAAAGCCGCCGTAAGCGAGAAAGCGAACCAAATCTGCGCAGTGCTTGCTAAACCGTCCACCGGCATTTTCAATTTCCCGAACGAATCGGACAAAATCAGCATTGTCAGGCAAATCCAATTCTTTTGGCCTAATTGCACGACGCTTAATGTAGCTGGCCGGATTTTCGTAAATAATTCCACTTTCAACCGCAATGCCCAAAACTTTTCGGAGCACCAAAGCGGTGTTGTTGAATACGGTTGGACCGCCCTTAAACTTGGCTGCCCAGTCGAGACAATTTTGCTTGGAAACGTCCCGCACGTTGGTTTCCTTCAAACTCGGCCACGTCCGCAGCAAAGAAAGGATGCGCTGCTCGTAGTAGATTTTCGTGTTCCTTTTCACGTCGGGGTCTGCGTTCAAACGAGTGCGATAAATTTCCAATGCTTCGTCGAAAGTCATTTGACCGCGCCCGCGCTGGATCGCTTCTTGATGCTGCGCCTTTTGACGAAATTCCTTTTCCTTGTCGCTCAAGCGAAGTTTGGCAACCGAAAGCACGTCCGTTTTGAGGCTCTTGCGAATGAGTTTGCCGCGAACACGAACGCGGCAGAAATACATTCCGCTTGGAACGTAACGGATCAAATTTGCGTAAGAAGTTTTCTGCCAGAGCCTATTTTTCTCGGCAGCTTCCTTTTTGAAAGTTTGCTGCATTTCCATGCTTTTAGTATCCAATATCAGTATCCAATTTGCAAGAAATAAAATCAGAAAAATTCAATAAATCATTGTAAAACTTGGTTTATTTTGTTGTATGTGAGAACTGCAACCATCTAATCCGAAGTCAGAAGCTCTATCCAATTGAGCTACGGATGCACGCGGCCATTGTGCGGTTTTTCACCGCGCAATAAAGCCGATTCGCGCGCCGTTGACTTGGCGCGCGACTTTGTTAGCGTGGCCGCGGCAATCATGGCAAAAAAGCGGCTCCTGCGATTCATCAAAATTCTGGCCGGCGTCCAAACCGGCGCGGAATATGAATTCAACCGCCTTGAGCGCTTCGCGCATTTCTGGGTGCTCGTCATAAAAAGTTTTGTGCGCAACCGCTGTCCCACGCGCGCGGCGGCACTTTCGTATTCCTCGCTCCTCGCGCTCATCCCGATGCTCGTGGTTGCCATCAGCGTGACCAGCAGTTTGCTCAAATCACAGGGCGAGGACAAAATCTACGCGGGCATTGACAAATTCATCTCCCACATCGTGCCGCCCAGCTCGCTGGACACCAACGCTCCAGCCGTTTCGGCGACGCAAACAAATTTTGTGGCCGCAGCGATCACAAATGCCGTTGCCGGCACGAATGCAACCGCATCTGTCACGAACACTCCGCCCGCCGTTGCTCCGGTCGTCAGCGTCAGCGCGCAAAGAGCGACGGCAAAATGGATTCACAAATTCGTGCAGAACACGCAAAGCGGCGCGCTCGGCATGATTGGGATGCTGTTGTTTGTTTATGTCGCCATCCGCATGCTCGCCAGCATCGAGTCCACGTTCAACGATATTTGGGGTGTGGGGCGCGGTCGGAACTGGCTTTGGCGCATCGTGCTTTATTGGACGGCGATTTCGCTCGGGCCGCTTGCCATCGTTGCCGCGCTCGGCCTCGCGGGCGGACCGCATTTGAAAACCACAGAAAACCTCGTCGAAAAAATGCCGTTCATCGGCAGTCTGATTTTTCAATTCCTGCCGCTGCTGATTTTGTGGCTGGTTTTCGCGCTGCTTTATTTGCTCGTGCCGAACACGAAGGTAAAATTCAGCGCGGCGTTCATCGGCGGCATCGTCGGCGGTTCGCTGTGGTATTTGAACAACGTCTTCGGCTTTCTCTACGTTTCGCGCGTCGTCACTTACAGTAAAATGTATGGCAGCCTCGGTCTCGTGCCGGTTTTCATGGCCGGGCTTTATTTGTCCTGGCTCATTTTGCTGTTCGGCGCGCAGGTTGCGTATGCGTTCCAAAATCGCAAATCCTATTTGCAGGAGAAGCTCGTCGAAAATGTGAACCAGCGCGGGCGCGAATTCATTGCGCTACGATTGATGACGTGCATCGGGCAACGATTCCAGCTCGGCCAGCCGCCCGTGACCCTTCAGGAAATTTCCGCCGAACTCGGAGTCCCGAGCAAACTCGCGCAACAGGTTCTACAAACGCTGCTGGCCGCGCGGCTCGTGGTCGAAACGAACGGCGGCGAATCCGCCTACACGCCTGCGCGCCCGCTCGAGGCCATCAACGCCCACCACGTTTTGCTTGCCATGCGCGCGGGCACCGGACAGGAATTGCTTTCGCGCGACGAACCGGTGCGCGCGGAGATATTCGGCGAGTTCGCCCGGATTGAAGAGGCGGAAAAGCAGGCCGCGTCCGCCATCACCATGCTTGCGCTCGTCCATCGCGCGCAGGCGCGCTTGGAAATCACCGCGCCCGCGACGGAACCGGAAAAGCAAATTCCGCTGCCGCCGGAATCAAAAGATGAAATCATAGAACCAATTCCCGAAGCGCCCGCGAAAAGCAAGCCGGTGATTTCTTCGCCGGCCGAAACAAAAATCTCCGAACTGCCGAAAACGGAAATGGATGTCGAGCCGCAACGCGAATTTGTTCATCCCGAAGAAAATCCTCCGGACTAAAAACGGAATCACCAATCCTTGATTGGCTGGTTTTCGTTCGGCGGCTTCCCCTCCGGTTTGAATTGCAAAACCTGCTCGTTGCCCTTTTGCGCGTCCAGCAATTGCTTCGCCTCTTCCGGCGTCATTTCATTGCCCTGCGCCGCCTGCGCTGGTTGCTTTTCGTTTCCGCTTTGGCCGGATTGCTTTTGCGCTTCCTGCGGCTGCTGTTGATTTTGGTTTTTTTGATTTTGCGACTGCTGATTTTTTTGCTGGTTCTGCTGTGATTGCTGATTCTTTTGCTGCTGTTGTTGCGACTGGCTTTGCTGGTTCTGCTGATTTTTCTGCTGGTTTTGTTGCGATTGTGATTGCTGTTGTTGCTTCAACAATTTCTCCAATTTCTGCAGCTTCACATTGTCGGGATAAAGTTTCAATCCGCCTTCGGTTTTTTCCAGCGCCGCCGGAATGTTGTTGGAAATGTAAAATTGCGCCCCGCTGTCGAAAAAATCGTCAGCGGTCTGCGCGCGCGCGGCCTGCCACGCCAGCAGCAGGCTAAGACTGATGAGGAGTCGCAATGGCATCAACGTTCTCCAATTTTTTGGTGAAATCTTGAAATTGTTTCGCGGCGATGGTCTTTTGCAGCGGCAGCATGATTTCCAGCGCCTTGTGAAATTCCGCCTCCCGCACCGCCGTGTCCGCCTCACTTTTTGCGCGGCGCAACATTTCACGAAATTCTTCAATCCGGTCAACTGCATTTTTTGTGAACGCCAGATTGAAATTGGCGTCCGCGTCGTTGGTGTTCAACGTCACCGCGCGCTCATAACTTTTTCCGGCCAGTTTCAAACCCGCCTCCAATCCGTCCAAATCCTTCGCGTCCTTCGCCAATTGAAACTGCGCGTTGCCCAGATTGTAAAACGCCTTTTGTTGCAAATTCAAATTTTGCGACAGTGTGGCTTGTTGAAAAAGATTTTCCGCCAAATCATAATTCGTCGCCCGATACGCCGCGTCGCCCGCGTTGAAAACCAGGCGTAAATCGTTCGTTTGTGTTTCCGCCAGTTGCGAAAATTCCTGAAGCGCGTTGGTGTAATCGCCCGCGCGGTAATCGCGCAACGCACTCGAAGGCGAAGCTTTCGCGGCAACTGGCAGCAGCAACAGCGCAATCAGCGCCGCGACCGTCGGCGCTTCAACTTTGGACGTCTTCGCATTTTTCCGTTCCGGCAAAAACATTTCCGCCAGCAACAGCAAAATCGCCGCCGCCAGCGGCCAGTGATATTGCTCGTGATACTGCTTGATCATTCGTTCCTCGTTTTCCGATTTCGGCAGCGGCGCGAGACCGCGATTATACAGCACGTCCATCGTGTCCGCGCCGCGCAACGGCAGGTAAAATCCGCCGGTCGTCGTGGCGATTTGGTTCAGCAACGGTTCGTTCAAATGCGATTTCACGACGTTGCCTTCCGGGTCGCGAACGTAATCGGAATTCCCATTCGCGTCGGTGATTCGCAGCAACGCGCCCGCCGTCGTGCCAATGCCGACAGTGAAAATTTTCAGCCCGGCCTTCGCCGCGTTTTGCGCCGCCTCCAGCGCGTCGGTCTCGCTGACGTTGTCCTCGCCATCGGTCAGCAGCACTAACACCTTGTGTCCGTCACTGGCCTTGAACGCCGTCAACGCCGTGTTGATGGCCGTCGCGAGTGACGAGCCGCCTTCCGGCAGCGTGTTCACGTTCAGCGCCTGCACGCTCTGCTCGAACGCCGTGTTGTCAAACGTCAGCGGACATTCCAGAAACGCATCGCCGGCGAACGCCACCAGGCCGAGCCGGTCGGACTTGGCGTCCTGCATCAATTCGAGCGCCGCGAGCTTGGCGCGCTCCAGCCGGTCCGGCGCGATGTCCTCGGCCAGCATGGATTTCGATGTGTCCACCGCGACGACGATGTCCAGCCCGCGTTGCTCGACCTGTTGCAAATCAAATCCATGCTGCGGCCGTGCCAGCGCCACAATCAAAAGGGCGGCGGCGGAAATCAAAAGCGCGAACCGGATTTTTCGCCGCGCCGGCGAAATGCCGACGGTCAGCGCCGGCAGCAATCGCGCCTGAATGAATTGCGTCAGTAATTTTTGCCGCGAGCGCGTTGCCCACCAGAAAAACAGCGCGAGCGCCGGCGGCAAAACCAGCAGCAACCAAAGCAAATGGACGTTCTCGAAACGCATCTTCAAATCGAAATTCGCAAATCGTAATTCGTAAATCTCACGGCAGTCTCCTCAAAACAGTTTGCCCCAGCGCCAATTCCACCAGCAGCAACACCAGTCCGCATGAAACAAACCACGGAAACAGTTCCTTGTATCGCGTGAACTTGTTGACGACTTCCTCGGTTTTTTCCAGCTTGTTGATCTCCGCGTAGATTTCGCGGAATTTATCCGCGTTGTCGGCGCGATAGTATTTTCCACCGGTCATGTCGGCGATTTTTTGCAGCGTGTCCTCGTCCACGTCCACCGGCACGTTTTGATAACCGACTTTTTGTCCACCCACAAACACCGGCATGGGCGCCATGCCGCGTTCGCCGATGCCGACGGTGTAAATTTTCACGCCCAGCGCCTGCGACGCCACCGCCGCCGTCAACGGCTGGACTTGGCCGGAATTGTTTTGGCCGTCCGTCGCAAGGATGATGATCTTGCTTTTCGATTTCACCTCGCGCAGTTGGTTGAGGGCCGTCGCCAGCGCGTCGCCGATGGCGGTGGCGTCGGAATTGATCGTGCCGATTTCGAGGCGATCCAAATTTGCCTCCAAATAATCGTGGTCGAGTGTCAACGGCGCGGCGATGAACGCCTGCGCCGCAAAAACCACCAGTCCGATGCGGTCATCCGGGCGCTGGTTGATGAAGCTCTTCAAAACCGAGCGCGCCATGTTGAACCGGTTCACGCGCTGGCCGTTCACGACAAAATCTTCCGAGACCATGCTGCCCGATAAATCCAGCGCGCACACGATGTCAATGCCGCTGGCCTTCACTTCCGTCGTGCTTTTCGCCAGACGCGGCTGCGCCAGCGCGATGATGAAAATCGCCAGCGTTAACCAGCGCAACGCCGCCAGAAATCCGCCGGCGCGCGAGCGCCGCGCCTTGGTCAAACCGGCGACCAGTTTCAGCGACGAATATAAAAACGCCGGTGACGCGCCGCGCCGTCCCTTCAGCCACGCCAGCAGCGGCAGCGGCAACAGCAACAGCAACAGCCATGGATGGGCGAACGTCATTTTTGATTTACGATTTGCGCCTGTTCAATTGCTGACGGCGGCGGTTCGGCATTTGAAGCTTCCACCGGCTCGGTTTCCTCGACGAGTTTCGTCGCCGAGTTGTGCAGCTCGCGCAATTCCGGTTCGCGCGGTTCGTATTTGGCGAACTTCACGAGGTCGCAGCTTTCCAAAAAATTGCCGAGGCTTTCCTTTTGTTCGACCGTGAGCAAATCCGTCACGCTCAATTCGCGAAGAAATTCCTCGGTCGTCTGTTCCGGCGCGCGGAAGTTGAACCGTTCTTCGAGATAAAAACGGATGGTGTCGGAAACCCAGATGCAAAACGGCTTCGGCTGCGCGATGAGTTTCAGCGCTTCTTCCAAGTGCTGTTTCGCGCGAATGTGCGCGGGAATGATTGGCGGAATGGCAACTTGCGTGCGCCGATTCCGCCAAAACCACCACGCCAAAAATAAAACCGACAGCACCGCGAACGCGGCGGCTACAATCCAAAGCCAGTCCCAGCCGTCCGGAATCGCCACCGGCGGCTTGATGTCGCGGATGTCGGTTGCCGCCGGGACAGCGGCGTTATTGGTTACGGCAGTCATCCGCGCAGCCTCCGTCGCTCGCGCGTCTCAAAAAATTTTCCGAGCGCGGCGCTGTAAGGTTCGTCCGTGCGCAATTGAATCGAATCAATGCCCGACGAACGGAGTTGCCGGGTGATTTCACCGAATTGTTTTTGCTGCCGCAGCGCAAAGGCGTCGCGGCCGCCGGAATTGCCGGTGTTGAGTTCCAAAACTTCGCCGGTCTCGGCGTCCTCCAAAATCAGCCGGCCGAGCGCGGGCAATTCCATTTCGTAACGGTCGGCGATTTGCACCGCCACGACGTCGTGCCGGCGGTTTGCCATCCGCAAGGCGGTTTGCGTCGGCTTGGACAAAACGCCGCCGTCCGGCGAAATGAAATCCGAAATCACCACCGCGATGGCCTTGTGCGGCAGCACGCGGCCCATAAATTCCAGCGCGTTCACCAAATCCGTCCCGCGCCGCTTCGGCTCGAAGAACAGCACTTCGCGGATGACGCGCAGGACATGGCTGCGGCCCTTGCGCGGCGGAATGAATTTTTCTACCTCGTCCGTGAACAGCAGCAGGCCGACTTTGTCGTTGTTGCGAATTGCGGAGAACGCGAGCACGGACGCAATTTCCGCCGCGAGTTCGCGTTTGGATTGCGCGCGCGAGCCGAATAAGCCGGAGCCGCTGACGTCCACGACGAGCATGAGCGTGAGTTCGCGCTCCTCTACAAATTTCTTGATGAACGGGTGGTTCATCCGCGCCGTAACGTTCCAGTCAATCGCGCGCACGTCGTCGCCGGGCTGGTATTCGCGCACCTCGTCGAAGTTCATGCCCTGGCCCTTGAAGACGGAATGATACTGGCCCGCGAGCGTTTCGGTTACGAGCCGGTTCGTGCGCAGCTCGATCTGCCGGATTTTTTTGAGAATCTCTTTTGGAATCATTTGAACCACAAAGACACCAAGGCACAAAGTTTTATGACTTTGTGTCTCGGTGGTCTAATCACGGCACCGGAAGCTCATCGAAAATTTTCTGGATGACCGTCTCGCTGGTTTTTTCCTCGGCTTCGGCTTCGTAGGTGATGGCCACGCGGTGGCGCAGCACATCCATGCCGATGCTCTTCACGTCCTGTGGCGTCACGTAGCCACGGCCCTTGAGAAATGCGTAAGCCTTGGCCGCCAGCGTCAGCGCAATCGTCGCGCGCGGCGACGCGCCGAGCTGGATGAAATCCTTCACCGCAATTTTGTAATTGTCGGGATCGCGCGTGGCGCAGACCAAATCCACGATGTAATCTTTCACCTTGTCGTCCACGTAAATGTCGTTGATGACTTCGCGCGCGCGGAGAATCTGCTGCGGGTCAACGACCGCGCTCGTGCTCGGCGTGCCGGAAGTTTTCGCCATCGTCTCCAGAATTTTCCGCTCCTCGTCACGCGATGGATAACCGATTTTCAATTTTAACATGAACCGGTCCACTTGCGCTTCTGGCAGCGGATAAGTTCCTTCCTGCTCAATCGGATTTTGCGTGGCCAAAACCAGAAACGGCTCTTCGAGCTTGAACGTCTGCTCGCCGATGGTGACTTGTTTTTCCTGCATCGCCTCGAGTAACGCGCTTTGCACCTTGGCCGGCGCGCGGTTGATTTCGTCGGCGAGAATCAGGTTCGCAAAAATCGGCCCTTTGCGCGTAGTGAAGCCGCCGGACTGCGGATTGTAAATCTGCGTGCCGATGACGTCGGCGGGCAGCATGTCCGGCGTGAATTGCAGGCGCGAAAATTTGACGTGGATGCAATTGGCCAGCGATTTGACGGCGAGCGTCTTGGCCAGGCCGGGCACGCCTTCGAGGAGGACGTGGCCGTTGGCGAGCAGCCCGATGACGAGCCGCTCGGTCAGATAATTTTGCCCGACGATGACTTTTCCGAGTTCGTTGAAAAGCGGATGCGCGAACGCGCCGGCGTCCTTCACCGCTTCGTTGATGGCGTTTATTCCTGTGCTCATTTGTCTTAATTGATTTTTTCCTGGAGACGAAAATCTGACAAAAAAATTTAAACCGCGTTCAACCAAACCCGCTTTACGCGCCGGGCAAAACCTCCACCTGCGACTTTTGCAGCCAGCCGATTTTGCCGGGGCCGTCGGACACTTGTAGCCAGTCGCCGTGATGATCCAAAACAGAAAGTTCCGCGCCGTCGTGGACATCGAACGCAGTCTGCGCGTCGTCGAACGGGCCGATGAGCGCCGTTGCCTTGTGGGCGGTCACCACGGCGGTTTCCGTTGAAAAATGTTCCGCCGCCTGCAAACCCAAAGCCGCGCCGAAGAAAATGGCCAGCATGGCGGTGAAAATTGTGACGCCCTTCAATCTTGCGCCGAGCGCGGGGCGGATTTGCCGGGTCGCGAGCAACAGGAACGTCAGCCAGAACGCGGCGGCCGCAAGCAAGGCCCATTCGTTCAACGTCAACTGGCCGAGCCAGCCCGCCAGCCGGAACCAGTCGCTGGCGCGCGGCGCATCATTCTGGACCTGGTTGCGGACGAAGGCCAGATTCGCGCGCACATCTTCGTCGCGCGGCGCCAGCAATTCCGCGCGGCGATACGCGGCAATCGCCTTGCCCAGATTTCCCGCCTTGTATTCCGCGTTCCCGTAATTGAACAGGAGATTCGGTGAAGCCGCACCGGTCTGCAAAATTTTTTCGTAGTAGTCCGCGGCCTCCGAAAATTTTCCCTCGGCATAAAGTTTGTTGGCCAGATTAAAATCCGTTGCCGTGTCCGCCGCAAAAATTTTCCCGGCGACGGCCAACACAAACAGGCTGGTGAAAAGAAATTTCATGTCTCCAAATCTTTCAGTTCGCCAATGACCTTCTCAAACTGCCCGGCGACGGAATTTAGTTCGCTGGTGCCGCGCACGGGCGCATAGCGCGCCTGGTTGCAAAGCTGAAACAGTTCGCGCAATTCGGCGAGCACATTTTCTGGCGCGCCGCGCAACACGGGATGTTCGTCAACCACATTTTCCGTGATGGACGACGCGGGGCAGTCGAGCCGTTCGCCAAGCTGCTCCTGCAACAGCCGAAAGAGTGTGGCGAAAAATTCATCGGGCTGGTTCGCCGCCGCGTATTTTCTCAAATCGTCCAAGCCACTGGCGATGAGTTGCGCGACGGCGCGCTGGCGGCGCAGGCGCGGATTGTTCGCCAGATTGTCCGCGCGTTTCCGCCAGACGAGCGCGGCGAGAAACGCGAGCACAGGCAGCGATTGAACAGCCAGAAAAACCGGATTGGTGACCAGCGGCGGGGAAGCTTGCGCGAGCGTTTCCAAATTTTCTTCAATGGGCAAAATGTCCTGCGGCGTTTGATTTTGCGGCGCGGAATTGTTGTTCACCGCGATCACCGGCAGCGGCGTCGCGCCGGCAGAGCGGACGACGAGCGGTTCCGACGGCTGCGTGAGCGTGTGGTATTGTCCGTCGTCGGGGTTGAAGTAGGAAAATGAAACTGGCGGCAGCGCGTGAACGTCCGTATTCTGCGGCGTCACAATTTCCTCGAAGGTTTTCGTTCCTTCGAGTCCGAGCTGGTCGCTCAAATCAGTTTTTTGCGTGGGCGGAAACAATTTGAAATCACTCCAGCCGGACAAGTCGGGCAATTTCAGCGCGTCGAGCGCGCCGCTTCCGGAGATTTGCACGCGCACGGTAATCGGATCTCCGACGGTAACATTCGTCGGACCGGCGGTGACGGCCATTTGGTAATCGCCAACCGCGCCGTTGAAATTGGTCGGAACATTTTCATCCGGCAGCGGCAGCGACTGGACATTGATTTGATCCGTCGCGAGCGTGACTTGCCTTTGCTCGCCTTGGTTGAAAAATTGCGCCATGAACGGATCGCCGCCGTCATTCTGCGACGGCAGCACGACGACCATGTTGGCGGTGAACGGACCGAGGCTCAAGTTGCCGGTTTTCGTGACGGTCAGTGCGAAAGAAATCGGAATTACGTGATAAACGCGGCTGCCGATCTGCGTGTTATACCGTTGGCCGTCCGCGCTTTTGCCGAGCGTGAAACCGTCGGCCGGTGTGGTGGTGAACTGGAGGTTGCCGTAATTCTGCACGTCGTCGCGCAGATAAATCTGCAATTGCGCAGTGAGCGTCTGGCCGACATAGACTTTTTGCTGCGGCAACGAGAGTTGCATGAACGCGACTTGCGAGCCGGAAGCGACGGCGGCGGGAGACGGCGCGTTTGCCTTTAGCACGGTCAGCTTCAACGGCTGGCTGGTCAAAGTTTGCCCGTTCACATCCGTGGTCAGGGCCGGGATGGTGAATTCACCCGTCTGCTGCGGCGTGACCGAGAAGGCGACCGTGACCGTCGAACTCATTGCGCCGTTGATGATGCTGACGTTCTGGGAAGTACCAGTCTGGACGATTTGCAAGCCGGGCACGTCCGGCGTCGGCACGTTTTTCGACTGCCCGCCTTCAAACGTCAGCGACAACGTCGCGCTTTCCCCAAGCGAAATGGTGTCACGGTCGAGCGACGCGGTAAAGCTCGCCGCGCGCGCCCCCGACGGAATCAACCCCAATGCCGCCAAAAAAAGAAAACCGACGATTGGAAATATGTGCTTTCTAAATTTTATCAAATGCAAACAGCAAGTTAAATTTTTAACTCTTTACCTTCATACGACAACCTTTATTTCATAAATAATGACAATCCAACGGGCAAAATGTTCACGATTTCGCCTGCCGGAAGCTGGTCCGTGCTCCCGAAGGAATTACGATTTTGTCATTTTCAGGCTTGCATTCATTTTTTTCCGCTTCCAATTTGAAGCCGCCAACAGGGGCGAATCATGCAAGTGACAAAACAATTCAAAATGAACGGCTCGGTCCGGCTCGTTGATTTTCTTGGGTCGAAAAACTTGGGAGCAGCGGCGTTCATTCCCGGCGCGCGTCCGTTGATTGGAGTTCTCGAAGGAACGGGCATCGGACCGGAGGTCATTGGCGCGGCGTTGCTCGTCCTGAAATCTGTCGAGCAAGCGCTGAATCTTGAATTTGAAGTGCGGCGCGGCGGACTGATCGGTGAAGAAGCCATCGCGGCATACGGTAAATGGCTGCCCGAGGACACGATGGAATTTTGCGCCGACGTTTTCCAGCTCGGCGGCGCGATTCTCAACGGCCCCGGCGGCGGACGCTATGTTTATGATTTGCGCCGGCGTTTCGACTTGTTCTGCAAATTCGTTCCCGTCCGGCCGTCGCCGGAACTTGCCAGTGCGGGAAAAATCGCCCCGCAATTTTTGAAAAATGTGGACCTGCTCATCGTCCGCGACAACACCGGCGGCGTTTATCAGGGCCAATGGGGCGACCGTGCCACGGACAAGGGCCGCGTGGCCGAACACTCGTTTAATTACAGCGAAGGTGAAGCGCATCGCATCATCGAAGTGGCGGCGCGCGCGGCGGCTCACCGGCGCGGCAGTCTGCACGTCATCGTCAAGGAAGGCGGCGTGCCCACCGTCACCGCGCTCTGGCGCGACGTCGGCGGCGCCGTCGCCAAACGCCACGGCGTCGAGGCGAAATTCATGAACATTGACCTTGCCGCCTATGAATTGATTCAAAATCCCGCGCGTTTCGACGTGATTGTCGCACCCAATTTGTTCGGCGACATTCTCGCGGACGTCTGCGGCGTTTTGGTTTCGTCGCGCGGCGCGACCTTCTCCGGCAATTTTGATCCGCATGGACACGGCGTTTACCAGACCAATCACGGCTGCGCGCACGACCTGGCCGGCACGGGGACGGCCAATCCCGCCGGACAAATTTTGTCGCTGGCGATGCTGCTGCGCGAAAGCTTTGGTTTGGGGGAAGCCGCCGCGCGGATCGAAAATTCCCTGGCCGCCGTCTGGCGCGCGGGCTGGCGCACCGTTGACCTCGCCGAAGACAGTTGCAACATTCTTGGGACAAGGGCCTTTGCTGACAAAGTCGCGGAGCAAATTTTCCGTTCGGCAGAAACCAGACCGCCGCATGAAGCCTGCGTTGCTGTTGGTTGACATCCAGCATGATTATCTGGCGGCGGTCGGACTTCAGCCGGCAGTGGATGGTTTGGTTTTCCGTGCGACGGCTTTGCTCAACGCCTGCCGCAAACGTCAGATTCCCGTCATCCACATTTGGACGACCATTTCCCGCAAAGACGACCGCCGTTTGCCACACTGGAAAAAAAACAACCGCTGGCTCTGCGTTGCCGGAACCAACGGCCACGAAACACCGACATCGCTTCAACCGGCAGAAAACGAAATGGCCGTTCACAAAACCGGTTTCAACGGATTCGCCAGCGGCGCGCTCGACGCCGCGTTGAAAAAAATCGGTTGTGACGCCGTCATCATCGCCGGCTTGCATCTGCACACTTGCGTTCGCACCGTGGCCGCCGAAAGTCTTGAACGCGGCCTGCGCGTTTTCGTCGCCGAAGACGCGGTTGCCAGCAATGATCCAATTCTGGCCACCGCCACGCGTCGCTGGCTCGCCGAACGTTGCGTTGAATTTCTTCCCGCACATGAAATTTTGTCGCGGTTGGAGGGAAACGCGCCGTCCAAATTGCTCCACCGCTCGCCGCGCGAAACCAAAAAAATCCTGTTTGAAATCCCTGTCGCCGACGCGGATGAAATCGCCGCCGCCACTTCGTCAGCCCAAGCCGCGTGGAAAAGTTGGCGTCAAAGGAAATTTAATTTGCGTTGCGAAATTTTGGCGAAAGTTGCGCGAAAACTGGAATCCGCGGCAGCGCAACTCGCGCGGCAAATGGCGATTGAAATTGGCAAGCCGGTTTCACATGGGCTGGAAGAAGCTCGTCGGGCGGCGGCAAATGTCCGCGACGCGATTCACCGCGCCGCCGCGTTTGAATTTTTGCAACGCGAACCCGCCGGGCTGGTCCGCCACGAGCCGCCTGGCGTTATCGCGCTGATTTCGCCGTGGAACAATCCGGTCGCAATTCCGATTGGCAAAATTGCGCCGGCCTTGATTTACGGAAACGTGGTCGTCTGGAAACCCGCGCCCGCCGCGACAAAAATTTCCCGGTTCATTTTGAAACTGCTGCGCGCGGCCGGCGTGCCGAAAAATGCAGTCCAGCTTTTGACCGGTGACCACACCACGGCACAGAAACTGGCGGCGGATGAAAATGTGGAGGCCGTCACCATCACCAGTTCGGCGCAGGCTGGTTTTGCGATCCAGGAAATTTGCGCGCGGCGTTTTCTGCCGTTGCAGGCGGAGTTGAGCGGCAACAACGCGGCGATTGTCTGGGACGACGCGGATTTGCCGCAAGCCGCCGCGCAAATCGCGTGGGGCGCGTTTGGCTTTGCCGGCCAGCGCTGCACGGCCAATCGCCGCGCGATTGTGCCGGAAAAGCTCTTTGAAAAATTTTTGCGCGAACTGAAAATCGCCGCTGAAAAATTGAACTGGGGCGATCCGCTGGAAAAATCCACGGACCTTGGCCCGGTGATTCACGCGGGCAAACGCGAAGAGCATCGGGCGTTGATTGCAGCGGCGCAAAAGGCCGGCGCGGCGCGGCGGGTCGAATTTCTCTTTGAAAAACGCGCAAAAGAAAATTCGATCCAGGCCGGAGCTTACGCGCAGCCGGTCATTGTTTGCTGCGACGAACCGAATCATCTGCTGGTGCAAGAAGAGACGATGAGCCCGTTGCTCGTCGTCCAGCGCGCCGAAAATTTCGAGCACGCCTTGAAATTGTGCAACGGCGTCCGGCACGGGCTGGCGGCAGCGTTGTTCAGTAATTCCACGAAGTTGCAAAAAAAATTTCTCGCGCAGGCGCGGGCGGGAATTTTGAAAATCAATTCTGCGACGGCGGGCGTGGATGTGTCACTGCCGTTTGGCGGCCGGAAAATGTCCGGCCTTGGCCCGCCGGAACACGGCGCGGGTGACCGGCTCTTTTACACGCGAATGCAGGCGGTTTATGGCGCAAGCTTATTTGCGACGACGGCACATCGCACTCGTTAGGTCGCTTTCAAAGTTTCGCATCGTCCAGCGTTTTTATTTCCGGAAAGAAACGGTTCATCAACGGACGGCAGTGTTGTTCGACTTTTTCCTCCAAAAAATCCCGGCCAATTTCCTTGATGATTTCCCGCCGCACCGGATTTTTGTATTCGTGTGTTCGGCTCAGCCGGACGGCATGGCGCGGCAGGCCGGCGAATTCAGCAATTTCGTATGCGCGCCGGCCAATCTGGTCGGTGCGGACGATGAAAAGCCGTTCTTTCGCAATCGTGGCGAGCACCTTGTCATTGTGCGCCGCCCAGCGCGAGAGATAGCCGTCAAGCGTATAGAAGCCGGTTGTTTTCAAGACTTGTTCTTCGGGCGAATAAACCGCGTCTTCGCGTCCGTATAGGAATTTTCGCATTTTTATCCGCTGCAAATCCGCGCTTGGCCTGTGCAAGACGCGCCGGAACTCGGAATTTAACCACGAGTAACAATCGCGGATCGTCAGCACAAATCGCGCGCCGGGAAATTCACCGGCCAGAAAATCGAGGATCAACACATTGAACCACGAGGAGTCCACTTCCAACGCCAGCTCGCGGTCGCGTGTGCGAATCCATCCGCGCATCGCTTCGTCACTGACACGCCGGTCGTGCCAATCAAAAAACATTTCAATCAATTGCGGCGTCTGTGGTTCGTGAGCCGCGGCCACATTCCGCGAAAACATCGAACAGATGGAGTGCGTGCCGCTCTTGGCGGCGCCAACACAATAGAGTTGCGTCCGGCGCGCCCTGGATCGGCCAACAAGAAGCCGCTTAAAACGGAAGCCGTAGTCTGCAATCAAAGTCATCAGCACTCTATGCACCATCTTAATTTCGCGGCGTCAAGCGATTTAATCCTTTGGGGAAATTACGGTGACGGTTGCCGTCCCCAAAACATCAATGCTGCTAGACTTTTCGAGTTGATTGCGGAAGAATCCAGTGCCATGACCGAATCGGAAAATTTATTCCTGACGCGCGTCGGGCCGGGAACGCCGATGGGCGAACTCATGCGGCGATATTGGATTCCGGTTTTGCAATCCCCGGATTTGCCGGAGCGGGACGGCGCGCCGCTGCGCGTGCGGGTGCTGTGCGAAAATCTGGTCGCGTTCCGCAACTCGGACGGCAAGGTCGGCCTGATTGACCATGTTTGCCCGCATCGCTGCGCGTCGCTTTTTTTCGGGCGCAACGAGGAGAACGGCCTGCGCTGCCTGTATCACGGCTGGAAATTCGACATTCAAGGCCGCTGCATGGACGTTCCGAACGAGCCGCCGGGCAGCAAGTTCAATGAACAAATTCAAATCACCGCGTATCCGTGCGTCGAAAAAAATGGCGTGATCTGGACTTACATGGGGCCGGGCCGCGACAATCCCCCGCCGTTGCCGGAACTCGGCTGGGCGCTGGTCGGACCGGCGCGGCGCGGCGCATTGCGCTACCAGCGCGCGTGCAACTGGCTGCAGGCGATGGAAGGTGATTTCGATTCGTCGCACTTGAGCTTTTTGCACCTCGCGTTCGATCCGAAATTGCAGGGCGCGGCGGGCGACAAAAAGGCGGGCATTGATTATTATCGCAATATCGCGCGCATGGACAAACAGCCGCTGCTTGAAGTGCAGGACACCGACGTGGGCGTGATGTATGGCGCGCGGCGCGGCGCGGAAGACGGGAAATTTTACTGGCGCGTCACGCAGTTCATGCTGCCGTTTTACACGAGTGTGCCGAGCTTCGGCGGAAAAAACCGCGACAAGGTGTGGGTGCCGCTCGATGACGAACATACGATGGTTTGGGAAACGCACTGGTCCTCGACCCGCGAATTGTCCGCCGACGAACAAAAGGGCTGGAAAGACCGCGTTGGCCCCAGCGGTTTTTTGCCGGACACGAGCGACTGGCTGGGCCGGCATCGTTTTGCCGCGAACGCGGACAATGATTTTTTGCAGGACCGCAAGCGGCAGAAAAACTTGAACTTCAGCGGCCTGGAAAACGTCACGCCCATCCAGGATGGCGCGATGCAGGAAAGCATGAGCGCCATCGCCGACCGCACAAAGGAGCATCTCGGCGCATCGGACGCCGCCATCGTGTGGATGCGCCGACGGTTGACCAAGGCGGCGAAGGCGCTGACGAAAAACAAAATTCCGCCCGGCGCGAACAATCCCGGCTTTTACCACAAGCACGGCGACCAGGTGTTGTTGGGCAAAAACGATTCCTGGGCGGAGCATTACACGGCCAAGATGAAGCAAGACTACGCACCGCTCGTTGCCGGTTGAATTTGAACACGACTCTGACATCGGAATCCATTCCCGGCGCTTTCGCGCGCGCCGCGGCAAAGTTCAACTCAAAAATTGCCGTCCGCGCGCCTGCCGGCCAGTGGACTTACGCGGAACTCGACCGCCGTTCCGATTTCATCGCGGCGGAAATCCTGCGGCAACTCGGCGGAAATTCCGAGCCGGTCGCACTGCTGCTCGAACACGACGCGCCGCTCATCGCCATGATTTTGGGCGCGCTCAAGGCATATAAAATCTACGTCGCGCTCGACCCGAACCATCCGCCGGAACAACTCGCCGCAATGCTCAGCAGTTCTGGCGCGAAACTGCTGCTGACTGATAAAGCCCATTTGCAACTGGCAAACTCGTTCGCATCGGAACAATTGAAAATTTTCCCGGTCGCGGAAAATTTTCCCGGCGAACTGCTACAGAATGATTTCCCGGAAATTTCCGGCGATGACGGCGCGTGGCTGATGTTCACCTCCGGCTCAACCAGCGCGCCGAAGGGCGTCTGGCAAAATCATCAAGGCCTTGTGCATGAAGCGGAGATTTACGCCGAACTGGCCGGGCTTGCGCCGGATGACCGTGTTTCACTGCTGGCGGCGCTCGGTCTGTCTGCTTCGGGCGGGACGTTGTTTGGCTCGTTGCTGTCCGGCGCAACGCTGTGCCTGTTTCACTTGCGTTCGCAAGGCGTCGAGCGGCTCGCGGAGTGGCTGCGCCGCGAACGCATCACGGTTTTTCATTCCGTACCGACAGTTTTCCGCCATCTCGCGCGCGCGGCGGGCGGAAAAGGTTCCTTTGCCAGCATGCGGTTCGTGCGGCTCGGCGGCGAACCGGTCCTACGCGGCGACGTGGAACTTTTCCGCCGGCTTTGCCCCGACAACTGTGCCTTCATCCAGTCGTTCAGCTCCACCGAAACAGGCATGGTCAGCACGTTCACAATGGGCAAAAAAAACATCCTCGCGAGCCAGCGCGTGCCGGCGGGTCGCGCCGTTCGCGGCGTGGAAATTGTTCTGCTGGACGAAAAAAACCGGCCGCTGAAAAACGGTGGCGAAGGCAGGATCGCCGTGTGCAGCCCGCGTTTGCGCCAGGGTTATTGGCGGCAGCCGGAGCTGACAGCGGAGAAATTTCTGGCCGACGCGCACAACCCGGATTCTCGGATGTTCATCTCGAACGACGTGGGAAGATTTTTGCCGGATGGCGAGCTGGAGCATTTGGGCCGCGCGGATCAACTGGTGAAAATCCGCGGCCAGCGCGTGGATTTGGCCGAAGTTGAGGCGGCTATGCTCGCGACGGGTCTCGCGCAGGAGGCGGTCGTGACGGCAAATGAAGACGAAACCGGTGATAAGCGGCTGGCGGCGTATTTTGTCCCGCGCGCGGGCGCGAAAATTTCACCGCAAAATTTCCGCCGCGAATTGAGCGCACAACTGCCGGCGCACATGATTCCAAACGATTTTGTGCCGCTGAAAAAAATGCCGCTGACGCCAGCGGGCAAGATTGACCGGCGCGCACTGCCGCCACCGCGTGTCGAAGCCAGAAGCAGCTTGAGTCGAGCGCAGCGCCCGCGTGATCTGGTGGAAACTCGGGTGGCGCGGATTTGGCAATCAACGTTGAACCTTTCGGCCGTCGCCCGTACCGATGATTTTTTTGAACTGGGCGGAACCTCGTTGCAAGCGGTGGAGGTATTGCTGCAAATCGAGGAGCTGTTTGGCGTTTCCCTGCCGCCGTCAACCTTGGCGGAGCACAGCACGGTTGACAAACTGGCGACGTTGCTGACGGACTATGTGGTGATTCCTTCACCCAAGCCGTTGATCCCGCTGCGTGACGGTGGCAATGGACGGCCTTTGTTTTTAATCCATAGCGGCCAGGGCGACGTGACCTCATACAGCCTGCTGGTGCGTCGGCTGCCGGGACGTCCGATTTATGGACTCCAATCTGCTGGGCTTCATGGCGAAAGCTGGCCGGCTATGAGCGTGCCCGCGATGGCGCGACGCTATCTTTCTGAAGTCATTGCCAGAGACCCGACCGGCCCGTATTTGCTCGGCGCCACTTGCATGGGTGGAATGGTTGCTTTTGAAATGGCGCAGATGCTGGTTCGCCAAGGCCGTCGAGTGGCATTGCTGGCGATGTTTGATGTCGCTTATCCGCAGTATCACGGGAAGGAAAAATTTTACGGGCCGGTGCGCGACTCGATACGCGACGGGCTTCGAATTTTGCGCTGGGGACTCGTTCGGGCCGCGGGTTTGGGGCGCAACCGGCATTGGTTGCCGGCGTATCGTCGCTTTGTCGTGCATATGAACAGCCGCGCCTACCGTTCTTACACGCCGGAATTTTATCCTGGCACGGCCACGCTGTTTGTCACTGCCGAGACAAAATTTCCGCGCGAAGACCCTCGCTTGCTCATGCGCCGGCATGCGCAGGAAACAAAAATCATCACGCTGCCCGGCGACCGCAACGGCCTGTTTATCCCGCCAGCCGTGGACGAACTGGCGCGGCAATTGCAAATTTGGCTCGACCTCGTCGAAAAGAAAAATGCGACGTGAGAGGGGCTGTTCACATCCGCAATTGCCTGCGCAGCGAGCATTGGAGATGATTTTGGGCTTGTCCTTGAATCGTGCGCGCCGGAGGATTCAGAAAAAACATTGCCGGGAGGTCCGGTGTTCGACATTCGGAAGCGGGCGAGCATCGCAGTTGTTTTGAAAACGTGTGGATGTCCGCTGATTTGAAAAATATGAGTTGGAACACATGGCGCAAACACCATGATAATCCGCCGAATCTTCAGGAGCGTCCGCGGATTGTCCGCGGGCAAATTTTCTACGAAGTGGAAACCTCCATTCCCGCTTGTTTCCGGCAAGTGGCTGAAGCGCATCCGACGCAAACGGCGCTGGGCGGCGGCGCGTGGCAGCCGACTTATGCGGAACTGGACGCCGCGACCACCTCTCTCGCCGATGTTTTGATTGCGCGCGGCGCAAAAACCGGTGACCGCGTGGCGTTGCTGATGCGGCACGACGCGCCGCTCATCGCGGCGGCGCTGGCCGTTCTCAAAACTGGCGGCATTGTCGTGGTGTTGAATCCCACCGAACCACCCGCGCGGCTCAAACATATTTTAGATGACGCCGAGCCAAATTTGATCGTCACGGACGCCGCCAACGAAAATCTCGCCGGACATATTGCTGGAAAAAACCGCGAAATAATTTTTTTTGACGGGCAAACTTCTGTTCCGGCGAAAGCCGCCAAAATCAAAATTACGCCGACGGACGTTGCCTGGCTCATTTATACTTCGGGTTCGACCGGCAACCCCAAAGGCGTCATGCAAACGCATCGCAACATCCTGCACAACGTCCTGCGCCTTTCCCGAGGAACGGAATTGTCGGCGGAAGACCGGGTGGTGCTGCTCGGCTCGCCCAGCGGCGGGCTGGGTGTGGCGACGATGTGGTGCGCCCTGCTCAACGGCGCTGCGCTTTTTCCTTTTCCCATCATGGAAAAAGGCGTTGCCGGTTTCAAAAATTTGATGTTGGAAAATAAAATAACTGTTTATGTCTCGTCTGTTTCCGTGTTCCGCAGTTTTGTGAAGACTTTGGCGGACACGGATTTTTTTCCCCACGTCAAACTGGTCCGCTTTGCCTCCGAGACGGCCACGGCGGATGATTTCGCGGCCTTCAAAAAACATTTTCCCGGCAACTGCATCCTGTTGCACACCTTGTCCTCCTCCGAAACCGGGAACATCACGCAACATCGTCTTACTCACAATGACAAATTCGGTGAAGGCCGGCTGCCGGTAGGACGGCCAGCGGACGGAATAGAAATCTTGCTGCTGGATGAAAATGGCCGGGAAGTCCGCGCCGGCGAAATCGGCGAGGTTGTCGTCAAGAGCCGCCATCTTTCGCCCGGTTACTGGCGCAACGAAACATTGACCGCCGAGTGTTTTTCCGAAAACGGCGGGACAGGCGGCGCCCGATCATTTCGCAGCGGTGATCTTGGCCGGCGTGCGGCGGATGGCGCGCTCATTTTCATGGGTCGTAAAGACGCGCGCGTCAAAGTTCACGGTTACCGGATCGAACTCTCTGAAGTCGAAGAAACTCTGGCGCGACAGCCCGAAGTGGAAAGAGCCGTCGTCTCGGCAAGCGCGATGCCAGACGGCCGCATACAACTAGTAGCCCACGTCGTCCCGCGCGCCGGCCGGAACTGTACCGCCGAAATTTTACGGCGCGGATTGGGCAAAACGCTGCCGGGTTACATGACGCCCGCGCATTTTTTCTTTCTCGAAAAAATTCCGCTCACGCCGCACGGCAAGGTTGATCGTGAAAAACTCCTGCAGTTCAATCCGCCGGCTGCCGCAACGACGGCGGAAAATCCGGCGACGGAAACCGAAGTTTTGCTGGCCGGCATTTGGAAAAAGGTTTTCAACCGCGAATCCATCGGGCGGCGCGACAATTTTTTTGATCTGGGCGGCGATTCGCTCAATGCGGCCGTGTTGGCGGCGGAGATCCATACCGCGTTCGAGGTGGAACTCAACCTCCGCGCGTTCGCAGAACATTCAACGTTGGAAAAATTGTCGCTTGCCGTTGACAACCTGTGCCGCGAGCGCGGCGCAAAAGGTCTACCGAGGCTTGCACGCGCGCCGCGTGACGTCCCCCTGCCGTTATCGTTCGCGCAAGAACGTTGTTGGAAGCATTCTCAAACCCCTGAAGGATCGCTCGGTTACACGATGGCGCTTAGCTATCACATCTGCGGCCCGCTCAACGCCGATATTCTACGCGAGAGCATGAGTTACCTGGTCCGGCGCCACGAAATTTTGCGTACGACCTTTGACGAAGTCGGTGGCCAATTGTCGCAGATCGTTCATCCAGCCGAACCGATGCCGCTGCCGGTACTGGATTTCGTCGGCGCGCCCGACGCGGAAGAACGGGCGACGCTCGTGCTTCGGCAGGAAGGACGCCGGTTGTTCAATTTCAAACAGCTGCCGCTGCTGCGCTTCATCTTGGTGCGAATCCGCGAGAACGAATATTGGCTGTTGCGCCTCAGCCATCACATCATTTCCGACGCGTGGTCGTGGAAAATCTATTTTCGCGAGCTTGGGCAGATTTATGAGGCGAAGTCGCGCGGGGAAACTCCGCCGTTGCCGGAATTTGAGCCGCTGCAATATGGCGATTACGCCGCGCAACAGCGGCGCGATTTGAATCCGGACGGCGCCGCTTACCGGGAAATCGTTGCGTGGTGGGACCAGCAGTTCTCCGGCAGGTCGCGTCCGGTCAAGTTGCCATTTCAAAGGTTTTGGCGGTCGCGCCGCGCCCAGCCTGCCGACGGACACATCTGGTGGGGATTTAATTCCATAATCTCACGGCGGCTTGATCAAATTGCGCGCGAAGAAGGCACAACTTATTACACAATTCGCCTCGCGGCATTTGTCGCTTTGCTTTCGGCCAAAGCCAGCCAGTCCGACGTGGTTCTCGGCACTTATGTGACCGAACGCAGCCGCGTAGAAACGCAAAATATGTTCGGCTATTTTGTTAATCTGGCCACGTTAAACTTGCAATGCGACCATGCCCGGACGTTTCGCGAATGGCTTTCCACGGTCCGAAAATTAGTCGGCGAAGTGCAGGCGCGCGCCGAAATTCCCTGTGACCAATTATACGAAGAATTGCGCCGGCAGGGCGCGAACCCATCTGAAATCGGCATTATCTTCAGCATTGGCGCGCACACCGCTCCGGTGCGTTTTGGCGGCCTTGAACTTACATGGCTGGACCGGCGCATGGAAGCGATGCCCTGGGGTTTCTGCGTGACGCTCGATCAACACGACGAGGAGCACCGCTGTCGCGCGGCCTTCGACGCCCGAATTTACAATCCGGCCCGTGTGCGCAAATGGATCAAACGGTTTGTGCGGTTGGTTGAAGCCATAGCCGCCAATCCTGATCGCTCCGTCGGCGAATTGCTGTCGGCGGCTTCAAGGAAATAAACCCGCGAAATTAGACCGGCGCGAAATTCACGTCCACAACTGCCGGTCGAGCGAGCGGTATTGAATCGCCTCGGAAATGTGCTCGCTCAAAATGTTTTCTGAATTTGCCAAATCCGCAATCGTCCGCGCCACTTTCAAAATGCGGTCGTAGGCGCGGGCGCTGAAATTCAAATCGGTCATCGCATTTTTGAGCAATTCCTTCGTCGCGTCGTCGAGCGCGCAAAATTCCTTCAGCTCCTTGGGACCAATCCGCGCGTTGCACGTGATTTTCGGTTTGTGCGCGAAACGTTTTTGCTGAATTTCTCGCGCGGACACGACGCGCTCGCGGATTTGCGCCGAAGTTTCGCCCGTGCGGTCGCCGGAAATTTCGCGGAACTTCACCGGCGGCACTTCGACGTGCAAATCAATCCGGTCCAGCAGCGGCCCGGAAATCCGGCCGAGATAGCTTTGGATTTCGCGCGGCGAACATCGTGATTCGCCGGGCATTTTTCCGTCCGGCGTCGGGTTCATCGCGGCGACGAGCATGAATTGCGACGGAAACGTCATCGTGCCCGCCGCGCGCGAAATGGTCACGCGGCCTTCTTCGAGCGGCTGGCGCATCGTTTCCAAAACGCTGCGTTTGAACTCAGGAAGTTCGTCCAGAAACAAAACACCGTGGTGCGCCAGCGAAATTTCCCCCGGCGTCGGATTGATGTTGCCGCCGAGCAAACCCGCGTCGCTGGCCGTGTGATGCGGCGCGCGAAACGGCCGCTGCGTGACGAGCGCCTGTCCCGGCGCGAGCAGGCCGACGATGCTGTGGATTTTTGTCGTCTCCAGCGCTTCGTCCAAGGTCAGCGGCGGCAAAATCGTCGCCAGCCGTTTGGCGAGCATGGATTTTCCGGTGCCCGGCGGCCCGATGAGCAGGATGTTGTGCCCGCCGGCGGCGGCGATTTCCAGGGCGCGCTTGACGTTTTCCTGTCCCTTGACCTCGGCAAAATCGGATTCCTCGTCGTGGTTGTGCTCGAAAATTTTCCGGATGTCCACTTTCACCGGTGTGATTTTAATCTCACCTTCGAGAAATTGCGCGGCTTCGCGGAGATTTTGGACCGGAATCACCTGCAAGCCGGCAACGACCGCCGCTTCCGCCGCATTTTCCGCCGGAACCAAAATGCCCGTTTTGCCGTCGGCTTTCGCGCGAAGTGCAATCGGCAAAATGCCTTTGCTTGGCCGCACGCCGCCGGTCAACGCCAGTTCGCCGACGGCGATGAATTGGTCCAGTTGGTCCGTTTCAATTTGCTCGCTCGCGGCGAGCATGCCGAGCGCGATGGGCAAATCAAAACTCGGCCCTTCCTTTTTCACGTCGGCAGGCGCGAGATTGATCGTCGTGCGGCCCATCGGAAATTTGTAGCCGGAATTGGCGAGCGCAGTCGAGACGCGGTCTTTGGATTCCTTGACCGCCGCGTCCGGCAAACCGACGAGCGCGATAAACGTGTCGCCGTAGCCGACATTGACTTCGACTTCAACCGGGAACGCCTCGATGCCGTTAAGAGCGGCCGAGCAAACCTTCGCGAGCATCGAAAACTTATGACCGATTCAGCGGAAAATCACAATTCCATTTTACGATTCAAAGACGACTTTGCAGCCACAATAGAAAATTTTTCAACCAGCCAAAATTAAGATAGCCCAGTGCCAACGCGGAATAGGCGAACAGCAGCACGCCAAAAACTGCCGCCCATTCCCAGCAATGAATCCGTTCCTTGCGGCTCTTGAGCAAAAACGCTGCGGTGAAAATGTTTCCGGCCAGCGCAAGCGCCAGGCTCCAGAACAAAAGCAGTTGCAGCGTTGGTGCGAACCCGATCTGCAATTTCCAAAACCGCGCGGTCGCCGCCGCCGGGATGCCAATGACGATGACAATCAGCAGCGCACAATTGACGCATTTGATGAGAAACCGTTGCATGGAACCACGCGCTCGCGGCTAATTTATTTTCTCCGCGATTTTGTATTTGAACATCCGCTTCTTCATCCAGCGCACCGCCAGCAAATCGTAAGACGACGCGAACAGCCGGTTCCAAACGCCATAATGCGTCTGCCCGCTCGTGCGCGGATTGTGGCCGACGGGAATCTCCGTGACGGTGAAGCCTTCGATCTTGAACAGCGTCGGCAGAAAACGGTGCATTCCCTTGAAAAATTTCAAATCGGCGACGCACTCGCGCTTGAACGCGCGGTAACAGCAGCCAGCGTCGGAAATGTTTTCGCCGGACAATTTGTTGCGAACCCAGTTGGCGATTTTCGACGATGCGATGCGGATGAAATTGTCGCCTTGTGCGCGCGCGGCAATCCGCGTGCCGCAGGCGCAGTCGAATTTTTCCAGCGCCGCCAGAAGTTTCGGCGCGTCGTTCGGATCGTTCTGCAAATCCGCGTCGAGCGTGACGATGAATTTTCCGCGCGCCGCCTTTATGCCCGCCCACAGTGCGGCGGATTGGCCGCAATTGAACGCAAATCGCTGCGCGCGGATTTTTGAATCCGCCGCCGCGAGCTCCTTCAAAATTTCCCAGGAATTGTCTGAACTGCAATCGTCCGTGAAAACGATTTCGTAATTTGATTTGAGCGGCTCCGCCGCCACGCGAATCGCCGTAACAAGCGGCTTCAAATTCGCCGCTTCGTTGTGGCAGGGAACTACAAAGCTGATTTCGACTGGCTCGCTCATTTGGCTTCGCCCTGTTTCACGCGCAAAAAAACTTCGCGGCCTTTCCAAGTTTTCACGCCGACATTATTCAGCAAACCGAGATGATAACGCCACGACATTCCGTAAAACGGATTATGCGTCGGCCAGAACGAAATAATATCCACGCTGATTTCCCTGGCCATTTCAATCGCGCGCGCAATTGTCTTTGGCGAATCATTCCAGTTGAACAGAAGATATTTCCATTCGAGGAACGGCATCTTCAGGCCGCGCGCGTCGCGATACGCGGCCATTTGCTTCATCGCGTCGAACGCCTTCGCGAAACTGCCGCGCATCATGTATTTGGCGCACATCGCGTCGCTGATGCCGTGGACGGAAAACTGGATGTCGCTCAAATTCAACGCCGCCTTGCGCTTGGCGTCCGTGTTCAGCAAAATGCCGTTGGTCGAAACGCGGATGTAAGCATCGGGATTTTTTTGACGCAACAGCGGCAGTTCCTGGCAAATCGTCGGCGACAAAAACGGCTCGCCGAGGTTCAGATAAAAAATCCGCTCCATCTTCAGCCGCGCCGCGAGGTCAGCCATTTGTGACAACTCGGCGAGCGGCATGGTTTTTTTTGTGCGCACGTTCGCCGCGCCCTCGCGCGCGCAGCCGATGCAGTCCACGTTGCAAATCACCGTGTTTTCCAAAAGCATTCCGCGATGGGGCAAATGTGGTTTCGGCGGCTGTTCGCCGCGTCTCAATCGCCGCAAATCGCCGCAGCGCGAGCAGGTTGGAATCGGCATTTTACCTTTCGCCAGATCGTCGCGGAATTTTTGCGAGGTCGGACCAAAAAAGATTTCCTCGAAGGAATTCTTCCGCAAATCGCCGAGATGCCCGGTGCCGTCGTAATCCTGGCAGTTGCAGGAAACGGTCAGATCGGAATTGATGGTGAGGTTGTATTCCGATTCGCCGGCAAGCGCGATGCAATCGTATTTACGCCCGGTGATTTTGGCCTTCAATTCGAGCCAGCGCGATTTCATCCAGCGGACGACATCGCTTACGCGCCAGTTGAAGCGCGTCTTCGGATTTTTAATCGCGCGCGTTGTCGGCGTGGTGGCCATGAAAATAGAATGGCCGCGCGAAGTTAATTGAGCAAGCGATACCAATTGTCGCGCTGATGCGGCTCGTAGCCCAGTTCGGAAATCAACCGCTTCATGTCCGCGACGGTCATGCGGAAAGTTGTCCCCGCCTGCGACACGACATTTTCCTCAATCATGATGCTGCCTAAATCGTTCGCGCCGAATTTCAGCGCGACTTGGCCGATTTCCAAACCTTGCGTGACCCACGAGCTTTGGACGTTCGTGAAATTATCCAGATAAATGCGGCCGAGCGCCTGCATCCGCAAATATTCGTGCGCGCCGACCGTCGGCGCTTTGAGCTTCGTGTGCTCGGCCTGAAACGTCCAGCAGATGAACGCGGTGAAATGCCCTTTTTTGTAGCTGAGCGACTTGTCCTGCTGCGCCCGCAACCGCTCCAAATGTTCGATGCGATCTTCAATCGTTTCGACGTGACCGAACATCATCGTCGCGCTCGAATACAAACCGAGCCGGTGCGCTACATCCATGACCTCCAGCCAGTCGCTGCTCATCGCCTTGAGCGGAGAAATTCTTTGGCGCACGCGGTCAACGAGAATTTCGCCGCCGCCGCCGGGAATCGAGCCGAGGCCGGCGGCTTTGAAATCGCCGATGATTTTTTCCAGCGGCTCGTTGAACACTTCGCGGAAATGAATAAACTCGCTCGGGCTGAATCCGTGGATGTTGAAATTCGGAAATTTATTTTTGACGTGTGAGAGCAAATCCAGATACCACTGCTTGGTCAGCTTCGGATGATGGCCGCCCTGCATCAGCATTTGCGAGCCGCCGAGCGCGATGGTTTCCTCGATTTTTTTGTCCATCTCGTCGCGCGAAATGACATAGGAGTCGTCGTCTTTCTCCGTCCGATAAAACGCGCAGAACTTGCAATAGACATTGCAGACATTCGTGTAATTGACATTGCGGTCAACGATGTAGGTGACGATGTCGTTGCCGCGACCGTTAAAATCCTTCGCCTTGGCCAGTTGCCGACGACGATCGGCGAGCGCGCCGAGTTCCTCCAGCGGTAGATGCCAAAGCCGCAGCGCCTCGGCCTGGGAAATGCGTTTGCCTTCCCAGACTTTTTGCAGCAACTCGTCCAATGACGCGTCGTAAATCACAGTCTGAAGCTACCAGAAAATTTTTTGCCGACAAGCCGACGTTCAGCGGGCGCGCCGGAATTTCTCCGCCTCGATCGTCGCCAGCATGTCGCAGGCTTCCTTGACGAGTTCCTTTCTGCCGAGCGCCTTCGCGGCGGCGGCTTTGTGCAATTGCGCCTCGACGCATTGCGGGTCCAGCGCGAGGGCACGACCGGCAAATTCCAGCGCCTGCTCGTGGCGTCCGAGCCGGCCAGCGATGCTCGCCAGATTCGCCCAGCCGAGCTTGTTTTGCGGCTCGAGCTTCAACGCCTGTTCCATGCAACGGAGGCCTTCCGCCGGCTTGTTCAACGAATCAAATAAAATTCCCGCGAGGTTGTTCCAGGCTTTGAAATCCGAAGCATCCAATCCCAACACGCGACGGTAAATTGTTTCCGCTTCGGCAAACCGGCCCATCGCCGCGAGCGCGACGCCCTGAAAAAACAGCGCCTTCGCGTCCGCTGGATTTTCCGCGTGCCACTTCTGCGCGAACGCCAGCACGTCCGGCCACAAACTTTTGTCACAAAGCTCGCGCGCCGCCATGATTTTTTGTTCGAAGGTCATGTCAAAATTGTTCCGATTCAACCCGCGACGATTGTCGCCGCCGCCGGTTACGTTTCAAAGTTCCAATTTCGGTTCGCCGAGCCAGAGAAAATTTTTCAGCGCGAACAACTCCAGCGCGAACGGAATGTAACCGCCATAGCCCAGCAGCGGCATTTCAAAGAGGTGCAGGAAATTCGCGCCCGGCGTGCGGTAAATCCATTGCGGCCATGACCAGTAATTCCACATCTCCCAGAAAAATCCGCAGATGAGCGCGCCGAGCGACAGTGAAATAATTGGCCGCCAATCGCCGTGCTGGAGCCATTCCAGAAAATGCCGCCGGCCCAGCCAGCGATTCACCGGCTCCAAAATCAGTACCAGCGAAATCCAGACGCACGGATAGAAAAATTTCGGCCAGAGCAGCGTCAGCGCCAACATGACCAAGCCCGCAAGCAGCAATCCAAAATTCACGCGCGGCGTGTCCGGAATCCGCTTGCCGGGCCGGAGCGATTGCACACAGCGGAATGTCCGCACCAGTTCCGCCGTTTCAAACACGGCCGGCATGACCGTCGAAAATGAAATGGTGCAGAGCGCGTAGTATTCGAACGGCGTGAACACGCTCGTGCCAAGATATTGCCAGTTGTCCGTTCGGTCGTTGATGATTTCAAACAGCCACCATGCCGGCGTGGACAAAATGAAAAGCAGGACGAAACCTTTGCGCGAGCGCGACCACAGCGACGCTCCCTTGCGCCAGCCGACCAACCCGTCCACCGTCAGGATGTAGCCGAGCCACAACGGGAAAAACAAATAGGCCGTCCGCACGCCGGACAGCGTCCAATCCAGCGGCCAGCAGATTGCCACCAGAAGCAGTCCCAGCCAGCCCTGCGGCGCGAATCCCGATCGTCGTTGCGCGATGTCCATTGATGGTGAATCTAAGAACAGCCATGACCCCGCGCAAGCCGTGTTGAATTCTTTCCGGCGCGAAGTCAAAGACGTTTCCGTGCGCGCCAACTTCCTGTATCATTTTCGTTTTATGAATTCTGTTACGACGACAAATACCGTGCGCCCGGAAAAATCGTTTGCGCTGGCGGTCTTTGCCGTGATGATTGCAGGCGCCTGCACCTTCCTGAACGTTTATTGCACGCAGCCGTTGCTGCCGCTGTTGCAGCATATTTTTCATGCGTCCGTGCTGGAAGTCAGCCTGACCGTGGGCGCGGTCACCTTGTCGGTCGCCATCATGGCACCTGTCACCGGCCTGCTGGCGGAAACGATTGGCCGCAAAAAAGTCATCGTCCCCGCCCTGTTTGCCATGGCCGTTTCCATCCTGCTGACCGCCACGGCGCAAAATCTTCACGCCCTCATTTTCTGGCGCTTTGTCCAGGGATTGTTCGTGCCCGGCGTCATCGCCGTCATCATCGCCTACATCAACGAGGAATTTTCCGGCCGCACCGGCGCGGTGATGTCCGCCTACGTTGCGGGCACGGTGTTCGGCGGGTTTCTCGGGCGCTTCCTGTCCGGCGTGATCGCCGCGCACGGAAACTGGCGCGCGCCCTTCGTGGTTCTGGGCGTGCTGGATTTGCTGGGCGCGTTTGCCGTGCGCCAATGGCTTCCGCTGGCGGCGAATTTTGTTCCCGCCAAACATATTTTCAAATCCTTCAGCGACACGTGGGGGCATTTGCAAAATCCCCGGCTGCTGGCGGTTTGCGGCATGGGCTTTACGGTTTTGTTTTCACTGGTCGGCGTGTTCACCTATGCGAATTTTTATCTCGCCCGGCCGCCGTTCAACTTGAATCCCGCCGCCTTGGGCAGCGTCTTTTTCGTCTATCTGCTGGGCTGCGTGGTGACGCCGCTGGCCGGACGATTCCTGGACCGGCACGGTTTTCGCCGCACGGCGCTGCTCTCCGTGAGCATGAGCATCAGCGGACTTTTGTTGACGCTGATTCCATCGCTTCCCGCGGTGATTGCCGGGCTGGCCATTTTTTCCTCGGGCATTTTCGTTTCGCAATCCGCGGCGACGGTGTTGACCGGCCGCGTGGCGGGACGCGCGCGCTCCGCCGCCGCCGGTCTTTACGTGACGTTTTATTACGTCGGCGGAAGCGTGGCGGCGGTCGTAACGGCGTGGTTCTGGTTGAACGGCGGCTGGCCGGCCTGCGTCGGTTTGTTCGCCACAATCAGTTTGGCGACGCTGGGATTCAGCGCATTGGGCGGACGCGCCGCTACCGGAGAAAAACCCGCCGGCCCGCTGGTGGACACGGCCATTTAAGCGGCAACGGAAAATCTATTCGGGTGAAGATTTGAAAATCAGCCAGCCCCAGCCGACCAGAAAACTCACGCCGCCGATTGGAGTGATTGCGCCGAGCCAAAGCACATTCGTCGCCGCCAGCAAATACAGCGAGCCGGAGAAGAAGCAAATGCCAATGAGAAAACTCCACCACGCCACCGCCGGAAACGGCTTGCGCTCCGCCAGCACGAACAGCATGACGGCGTGGATGAAATGATAAAACACCGCTGTTTCCCAAACGCCGGCCATGCCGTTTTGCGCGAGCCGATGTTTCAGCGCGTGTGCGCCGAACGCGCCGGACGCCACGGCGAGAAATCCCGCCGCCGCGGCAATGCGGGTGGCCAGTGTTTGATTCATCGCGCCAGTGTTGATTTGGAAAGGCCCGCGCGCAAATCTTTTTCCAGCGGCGAAGGCGCTCAATCCGAATATCCCCGCCAGACAATTGCCGTCGCCGTGGCCGGATCAAACGCCGCGTAAATGCTGCCGAGTTCGTGCTCCTCGCCTTCCTTGAAAACGCGCTTGTAGCAAAGCGCGTCGGTCAGCGGCGGCAGGCTTTGATACAGCCTGCTCCTTTTGAGGGCTGATGATTCGAGCATTTTCCTGAATTCAAAATCGTCCACCGGAATCAGCTTCGCCCCGTTGACCATCGTTTGAAAATCCTTTGGCCCGACGTTGAACACAGCCAGCCATTCGCTGCGCAGAAACGTTGTATACCCGGCGACCTGGACATGGCTGGCTGACGCGGGAACATTTCCATAACAAATGTAGCCCAGCCGGTGAGCCGGCGATTTGCCCGCGCCCAACAACACGAGCAGCCCGGTCACCACCAGCCCCGGCCCCATCAGCAACGCCAGCGCCGCCGGCGTCTTCATCGCGCGCTTCTCAATCAAGACCTTGGTCAGCGCAAAGACCGTGCTGCCCGCTCCCCCGACCAGCACCAGGACCGGAATCAACGGCAACAAAGCCATGACGCAGGCTTTGCCGAAAAATTCGTAAGTGCCGTATTGCGTGGCCAGAAAGAAAAGCACGCCGGCGCTCACCAGCACGGCGTTCAAGAGCCACAGCCGCCAGTAATTGATTCGGCGCGGATTCACGCCAGTTTGAGTTTCAACTGCATTCACGTCCGCAACAGGAAAGCCGACTGGATTGCAAACGCAAGGTTTTAGGGCAACAGGCAAAGGCGCGTCCAAAGGCCGTCTTTGACGTTCCAAACTTTCATTCTGGCGCATCCGAATTGAAGTTTGGCATTCCAAAGTTGAACATTGGGACGCCATAGTTTGACTCTGGTTGACAAAAGTTCAGATCTGGCCGGTCAAAGTTAAGATTTTGACAACCAAAGTTGAACTCTAGGCGACGATTGTTGAACTCTAGTCAACCATTGTTGAACTCTGGACGACGATTGTTGGAGTTTGGTCAACCATTGTTCAAGTATGGTCGGCAAAAGTTGAACTTTGATTGACCAAAGTTAAACTTTTTAGCCCCTTTTCTCTCGAATTGAGGGCAAAAGCTGCCTTTTAGGTTAAAAATGTGCCGGAACATTCAATTTTTCCCCTATACTGATGCGCAAATCTTTTTCCATCCCGCGAAGGCGCGGGCAAAGGCGACTGTAGCGGCGGTCTGTGACTGGCGACGGCGCTGACACACCGCCGCTACAGGAAATCGGGGAGGTGATAGTTGCGGACTTCTTCCGTTAAAGTTTCGCTTGTGGCCGAGGTCAGGCACTCCCATTTTTTCAACGGGCATAATCCGTCAACGCGGTAGGAAAATCACCTGCGGTTCACGTCTTAACGTGCAGATTTAATGAACCGCAGCCGTTTCGACAACGAATTGAACCAGTCGCGTAGAATTGATTCAGATTTCTTTTGTCCATTACATACAAAGAAGCGCACTTTGGGCATTTGAGACCGAGACTTTCAAATTCTTCTTTTATCAAACGTTGTGGTTCTTCCATTTTGCCGACCATCGGCGGATGCTGCATACACAACAAAAGTCCAGCGGTTGCGCGTGGTTCTTGTCTTTGTATTTGAACTGGACTTGGAAAACTTTCGCCTTCTCGGCTGAAATCAAAGTTTCAAGCAGTTGGTCATGAAGGAAAAAACAGTAGTCGTGACAAAATTTGAATTCGGTAGGCAGCGCGATTTTCTTTTTCATCGAATTTGCCTGCGTCGTTTATCAGCATGGAAATTACTTCGGCATTTCCAGCTTCACCTTCACCGCCACTTGCTGAACATCTTTGTCGCCGCGGCCGGAGAGATTCACGATGATGAGTGCGTCCTTCGGCATTTTCGGCGCGCGCTTCATCACCTCGGCCACGGCGTGCGCGCTTTCCAGCGCGGGGATGATGCCTTCCAGCCGCGCCAGTTTCATGAACGCCGCCAGCGCCGCGTCGTCCTTGGTGTAGGTGTATTCCACGCGCTTTTCGTCGTGCAGCCAGGCGTGTTCCGGCCCCACGGCGGCGTAGTCCAGCCCGGCGCTGACGCTGTGCGTGGATTGAATCTGGCCGTCTTTGTCCTGCAAAATGTAGCTGCGCGTTCCCTGCAACACGCCGAGCGACCCGCCGTGGAACCGCGCCGCGTGCTGCTCGGGCTTGATGCCCAGTCCGCCCGCCTCCACGCCGACCATCTTCACGCCCGCGTCTTCGAGGAACGGATAGAACAGGCCCATGGCGTTCGAGCCGCCGCCGACGCAGGCGAGCAGCAGGTCGGGCAGGCGGCTTTCCTTTTCCAAAATCTGCGCGCGCGCCTCGTCGCCGATGACACGCTGGAAATTCCGCACCATCACCGGATAGGGATGCGCGCCATAAACCGTGCCGAGGATGTAATGCGTGTTGCGGACGTTCGTCACCCAGTCGCGCATCGCCTCGTTCACGGCTTCCTTGAGCGTCTTCTGGCCGGCATGCACCGGCACGACTTCCGCGCCGAGCATTTTCATGCGATAGACGTTCAACTCCTGCCGCTTGCAATCCACGTCGCCCATGTAAATGACGCATTTCAGGCCGAACATCGCGGCGACGGTGGCGGTGGCGACGCCGTGCTGGCCCGCGCCAGTCTCGGCGATGACGCGCGTCTTGCCCATGCATTTGGCGATGAGAACCTGCCCGATGCAATTGTTGATCTTGTGCGCGCCGGTGTGGAGCAGGTCCTCGCGCTTGAGATAAATTTTCGCGCCGCCGAGTTCGCGCGTGAGGCGTTCGGCAAAGTAAAGCGGCGTGGGGCGCCCGCAAAATTCCTTTAGGTAGTAGGACAGTTCGCGCTGGAACTCCGGGTCGTGCTGGGCGCGGAAGTATTCGGCCTCCAGCTCCTGCAACGGGTGCATGAGCGTCTCCGGCACGAAACGTCCGCCGTAGGGACCGAAATGGCCCCGGGCGTCGGGCAAATTTTCCGCGGCAATCGAACTCATGCCGCCATTTTCACGCAAAGGCGCAAAGAGGCAAAGGATTTTCTAACCACAGGTGAACACGGATAAACACGGATTCAGACTCAGCAACGGTTTTATCCGTGGTTGATTTGTTTCACGGCCTGGATAAACGCATTTACTTTTGCGTGATCCTTTTTGCCGGGCGAACTTTCCACGCCGCTGGCCACGTCCACGCCAAAGGGCCGGACTTTGCGGACGGCAGCGGCGACATTTTCCGGCATCAAACCGCCGGCGAGAAAAATCGGCTTGCCGAATTTTTGCGCTTCAACGGCCAAATCCCAGTTGAACACCTCGCCCGTGCCGCCGCGCGCTTCGGGCGAAAAGGCGTCGAGCAAATATGCGTCGGTCTGGTAATTCGGAATTTCCACGAGCGATTCGGCGTCGCGGATGCGAAAGGCTTTCATGCTCATCAAGCCGAATTGCGTGCAAAATTCCGGCGGTTCGTCGCCGTGGAATTGGAGCATGGTTAGGCCGGCTTCGGAAATCGCGCGCAAAATAAATTCCTCCGGCGCGTTCACGAACAGGCCGACGCGCATGATGAACGCCGGCAGTTGCTTGGAAATTTCCGCAGTGGTTTTCAGCGAAACGTGCCGCGGACTTTTCTCGTAAAAATTGAAGCCCAAAGCGTCCGCGCCCGCTTCAACGGCGGCCAGCGCGTCGGCGAGATTCGTGATGCCACAGATTTTGACCCGCGTTTCCATTTACGATTTACGATTTACGACCCGATTGGAAAACCGGCGCACCCATCGTAAATCGTAAATCGTAAATTGCAAATCAGTGAACGAAGTGGCTGACGATCTGGAAGACGATAAATGCACAGACATAGGCCAGCCCGGTCATGTAGGCGATTTGAAACAGCGGCCATTTCCAGGAGTTCGTTTCGCGCCGGACGACCGCCGTGGTGGAAAGGCATTGCGCCGCCAAAATGTAAAAGACCAGCAGGCTCGCGCAGGTCGCCACGGTAAAAATCGGCGCGCCGTTGAAGCGCGTGGCATGACGAAGCGTGTCGTAAAGCGACGTGTGATTTTCCCCCGCGCCGCCGCCAACGCCATAAACGACCGCCAGCGTGGAAACGATGACTTCGCGCGCGGCGAATGAGCTGACGAGGCCGATGCCGATTTGCCAGTCGTAACCGAGCGGCTTGATGACCGGCTCGATGGCATGGCCGATTTTGCCGGCAAAGGAATTTTGCAGCGCGAATTGTTGCGTCAACTGATCGGCGCTCGCGCGAAGCTCGTTCGCCTTTTGCGCGTCGCCGGATTTTTGAAATTGAGCAGCTTGCTGTTTCATCGCAACGGCGGCCGGCGGCGGCGAAGATTTTGGATAATACGACAGCGCCCATAAAACCAGCGACATGAGCAAAATGATTGTGCCGGCCTGTTTCACGAAAATTTTCGCGCGGTCGAGCGTGTGCAGCAGCGCGGTCTTCAGCCCCGGCAGGCGATACGGCGGCAGTTCAATCACCAGCGGCTTGCTGCCGCCGGGCAAAATCGTGCGGCGAAAGATCAGCGCGGCAATCATCGCGAAAACCACGCCGGTCGCGTAGGCGCCGGTGAAAACGAGCGCGGCCTTGAACGGCGAATTGGGAAACAGCAGCGCCGTGACCATCGCATAAACCGGAATCCGCGCGGAGCACGCCATCAGCGGCGTGACCAAAATCGTCACGAGCCGGTCGCGTGGATTTTCAATGACACGCGCGGACATGATGGCCGGAATCGCGCACGCGTGGGCCGAAAGCATTGGGACAAACGCCTTGCCCGGCAGGCCGAGCCGGCGCATCACCTTGTCCATCACAAACGCCGCGCGCGCCAGATACCCGGTGTCTTCCAGCAGCGCGAGCGCGAAAAACAAGATGCAAATCTGCGGCAGAAACACCAGCACGCCGCCGACGCCCGCGATGACGCCGTTGACCAGCAGGCTTTGCAAATCGCCGGCGGGAATTTCCGCCGCCACCAACGTGCCGACGGTTGCAAAAAGGTGGTCAATCAAATCCATCGGGATTTTTGCCGCCCAAAAAATCAGCGCGAACAGCGACAACATGACGCCGGTAAAAATCGCCGCGCCGGCGACCGGATGCGTCAGGATTTCATCCAGCTTCTCCGTGCGTTGTGACCGGCGCGCGGCGGCGGCGTTCATCACTTTTTCGGAAATGGATTCGGTCCATTCGTAGCGTGCTTGAAAAGGGCAACTGCTGCAGCTCGTGCACAATCGCGGTTTGTTCAACGCCGCGGTTTGCGGCGCGCCGTCGGCCAAGCGCGCGATTTCACCGCGCAGTTCGTCAACGCCTTTTCCCGTGCGTGCTGCAATCGGCACGACCGGGCAGCCAAGCCCGGCGCGCAGTTTATTCACGTCAATGCGGATGCCATCGTGTTCGGCCATGTCCATCATGTTCAACGCGACGACGACGGGACGGTTGAGTTCCAGCACCTGGCTGGCGAGAAAAAGATTTCGTTCGAGATTGGTCGCATCCACGACGATGAGCGTGGCGTCCGGCACCTCCTGGCCGGGCAGCCGTCCGCACAGCGCGTCGCTCGCGTGTTTCTCCTCCGGCGCCGGGCTGTCCAAGCTGTAAAGGCCCGGCAAATCAACAATGACGACCGCCTGATGGCAGCCGACCTGCGCCCGGCCGATTTTGCGTTCAATCGTCGTGCCGGGAAAATTCGCGGTCTTGGCGCGCAGGCCGGTCAACGCGTTGAACAAGGTGGTCTTGCCTGCGTTCGGATTTCCGACGAGCGCGACGGTGAACGCGTGCTGCCGGAGCGGGCCGACCGAAGGACTATTTTCCTTTGCGCCGTTCTTCCGGCCGTTGGCAAAATTTTCCATGACGCTGTTCATTCGCACGACGATTCCTGCAACGCGCATCGTTCGGGCGGTGAACAAACTTCCAGCCACACACGCGACGCGAGTTCTGCGGACATCCCGATGCGCGACCCGAAAACGCGGACGATGAGCGGATCGCCGGTTTTGACGAGCTCGACCCGACGCCCGACGCAAACTCCCAGCATCTTGAGCCGCTGAATGTCCTCGCCTTCGCTTTCGATGCGGCGGACGACGGCGCACGTTCGCGGCGGAAGTTCGTTCAACCGCACTTCCGCCAAAATTATCGGAGCTGATTCCATCACCATGTTAGAATACTAAACGACCTGTTTTTTGTATCTCACCATTTATTGCTCTCTTCTTACCAATTTTTGACCATAGGCGGTTTTAAACTCGTCGAATTGCGGTTTTTTGCTTAAATAGACGCGTTGCCGCGCACAATTTACTTCGATTACAACGCCACAACGCCGCTGGACCCAGCGGTGCGTGACGCTATGCTGCCTTTTCTCGACGAAGTCTGGGGAAATCCTTCGAGTGTCCATCACGTCGGCAGAAAAGCGCGGGCGCTGCTGGACGATGCGCGAGACCGGACGGCGAAATTTCTCGGCGCGAAACCCAGCGAAATCATTTTCACGAGCGGCGGGACGGAATCGAACAACCTAGCCATTTTCGGGGCGGCGCGGTTTCTCAAGGCCAAGGGAAAGCATTTGATCACTTCCGTGGTTGAGCATCATGCGGTTTTGCACTCATTCGATTACCTCGAAAAGAGGGAAGACTTTGAAGTCACGCGGCTGCCGGTTGATTCTGACGGCCGTGTTTCGCCGGACGATTTGAAAAAGGCGATTCGGGCGGACACAACTTTGGTTTCCGTCATGGCGGCGAACAATGAAATTGGAACGATTCAACCGGTTGCCGAACTTGGCGCGGTTTGTCGCGAGCGCGGAATCTTATTTCACACGGACGCGGTTCAATGGTTTGGCAAGGAGTCGTTTGAAAAGATTTCGCAATTCAACGCCGATTTGGTTTCAGTTTGCGTGCACAAATTTCATGGACCAAAGGGTTCAGGTCTGCTTTGGGTCAGGTCGCCGCTTCATCCCGATCCGATTTTGTTTGGCGGCGGACACGAAAATGAGCGGCGGGCCGGGACGGAGAATCTTGCCGGCGTCGCCGGGCTGGTCGCTGCGCTGGAAAAATTTGTGAAGCCGCCGGTTTTTTCGTCGTCTTTTCAGAAAGAATTTTCTGCCCCTCTTTTTTCTGCCATCAAAAAAATCGAAGGCTGTGAAATTGTCAGCCCACGGGAGAATTGTCTGGCCAACACCATTTCCTTCGTCGTGCGCGGCGCCGACAGCATCACTTTGCTGGCCGGATTGGATTTATCTGGCATTTGCGCTTCGAGTGGTTCGGCTTGCTCCGCCGGTTCGCTGGAGCCATCACACGTGATTGTAGCGGTCGGCAAATTGAAATTGGCCAATTCCCTCGTGCGTTTTTCGCTCGGCCGGGAAAACACGGCGGCGGAAGTCAATTTCGTCTGCAGTGTGCTGCCGGAAATTGTAAGCCGGGCACGAATCCAAAATCCCAACCGAAGATGATTTTATTTTTTCAACAACCCGTCAATTTGCCGTTCGCCGCTGGTGAATTGAATGTGAACTTTGCGAACAACTTTCACTTTTCAATTTTTCTGGTTTCTTTACCTTGAGTTGCGCAATGGCAAATAATTTACAAAACACAGCCGCAGCCTTGACATACAGAGTTGTTTGCTTTATTCACAGCCCTTAATAATAAGAGAGATTTAAGAAAGAAATTTATATTAACCGAACATGAACCTGACCGTCTCCAAGGAACAAATTCTCGCCGGGTTGCAAGCTGTCCAAAATATCGTCAGCACGCGCACGACGCTGCCAATTCTCTCCAACGTGCTGCTGCGCGCGGAAAAGGACCGCATCGAATTCACCGCTACGGATTTGGATGTGACGGTTGCGTGCTCAGTAGAGGCAAAGGTTAAAAAATCCGGCGCAACCACGGTGCCCGTGAAAAAATTGTTCGGCATTGTGCGCGAATTAAATGGCAACGAAATTGATCTGGAAACGGACGAAAAAAATATCACCGCGATTCGCAGCGGCCCGTCGTTTTACAAAATTCACGGCTTGGGAGCGGATGAATTTCCGCCGCTGCCCAAATTCAAAGATGAAAAAAAAGTTTCGCTCCAGCAGGAAAATGTCAAGGCGATGATGAGGAAGACATCCTTTGCGGTTTCAACCGATGAGTCGCGCTACGTTCTGAATGGCATTTTTGTCAGCCTCAAGGAAAACAAAATGACGCTCGTTGCCACAGACGGTCGTCGGCTTGCGCTCGTGGATGAAGAAGTGGACATTTTGGAAAAGAGCAGTGGTGAATTCATTGTGCCGGCCAAAGCAGTGGCCGAATTAAATCGTCTGCTTCAGGATAAAGGCGACGTAGAAATCAAATTCGGCGAAAACCAGGCGTCATTCACGCTCAAGGACGACAAAGGGTTTTCCGTCCTGCTGGTCACAAAATTGATCGAGGGAAATTATCCGAATTATAAACAGGTTATTCCCTCCGAGGCGAAGGAACGCATCCAGCTCGTGCGCGAGGAATTTTTGCAGGCGCTGCGCCGCGCTGAAATCATGACCAGCGAAAAGGCAAATTCGGTCAAGCTCACGTTTGGAAAAAACAATCTCGCCATCACCGCCAACTCGCCGGAAGTCGGCGAGGCGCGTGAAACGCTCGCGGTGAATTACAAGGGCAAGGAAATGGCCATTGCCTTCAATCCGCGCTATCTCATTGACGCGCTCGCCGCCCTGGCCGAGGACGAAGTGTTCTTCGAGCTGATTGACGAATTGAGTCCGGGCGTGCTCAAAATCAACGGCCCGTTCCTCTACGTCGTCATGCCGATGCGGTTGAGTTAGGAACTCCCAATTTCTCAAAACAAAAAACGCGGCCAGAATTTCTTCCAGCCGCGTTTGTTTAGTTCCTCCGACCCGTTTGGGTCAGTAATCCATGCCGCCCATGCCGCCGCCCGGAGGCATCGGTGGGGTTTTTTCCTTCTCCGGCACTTCGGTGATGAGGCATTCGGTCGTGAGCAAGAGACCCGCGATGCTCGCCGCGTTCTGCAGCGCGCTGCGCGTGACTTTCTTCGGGTCAACGACGCCGGCTTTCACGAGGTCTTCGTATTCGCCGGTGGCGACGTTGTAACCTTCGTTGCCTTTGCTCTTTTTGACGGCCTCGACGATGACGCTGCCTTCGACTCCGGCGTTCGCCGCGAGCGAGCGGAGCGGTGACTCCACGGCGCGCTTGATGATGCCGATGCCGATGCTTTCGTCCTCGTTCGCGCCCTTCGTGGCTTCAATCGCCGCGATGCAGCGAATCAACGCCACGCCGCCGCCGGCCACAATGCCTTCCTCGACCGCCGCGCGGGTCGCGTGCAACGCGTCCTCGACGCGCGCCTTCTTTTCCTTCATTTCCGTTTCGGTCGCCGCGCCGACGTTGATGACGGCCACGCCGCCCGCCAGCTTCGCGAGACGTTCCTGCAATTTTTCGCGGTCGTAATCGCTCGTCGTTTCTTCAATCTGCCGGCGAATCTGATTCACGCGGCCTTGAATGTCCGAGGATTTTCCGTTGCCTTCGACAATCGTCGTGTTTTCCTTGTCCACGACGATGGATTTCGCGCGGCCCAAATCGTTCAATTCAACGCCTTCGAGCTTGATGCCCAAATCTTCGCTGATGAATTTGCCGCCGGTGAGCACCGCGATGTCCTGCAACATTTCCTTGCGACGGTCGCCGAAGCCGGGCGCCTTGACCGCGCAGACGTTGATCGTGCCGCGCAATTTGTTCACCACGAGCGTCGCGAGCGCTTCGCCTTCGACTTCCTCGGAGATGATGAGCAACGGTTTGCCGAGCTTCGCGGTCTTTTCGAGGATCGGCAGCAAATCCTTCAAGCTGCTGATTTTTTTCTCGTAAATGAGAACGTAAGCGTCTTCGAGCTTCGCTTCCATCGTCTCGGCGCTGGTGACGAAATACGGCGACAAATAACCCTTGTCGAACTGCATTCCTTCCACCACGTCGAGCGTCGTCTCGATGGACTTCGCTTCCTCGACCGTGATCGTGCCGTCCTTGCCGACCTTGTCCATCGCGTCGGCGATTTTGTCGGCGATGTCATAATCCCAGTTCGCGGAAACGGCCGCGACCTGTTTGATTTCTTCCTTGTCCTTGACCTTTTTGGAGATCTTGTCGAGCTGGCCAACCGCGGCTTCCACGGCCTTGTTGATGCCGCGCTGGATGCCGATGGGATTCGCGCCCGCCGTGACGAACTTCAGTCCCTCGCGGTAAATGGATTCCGCGAGCACCGTCGCCGTCGTCGTGCCGTCGCCCGCCGTGTCGCTCGTTTTGCTGGCGACTTCGCGGACCATTTGCGCGCCCATGTTTTCGTAGGCGTCTTCCAGTTCGATTTCCTTCGCGACCGTCACGCCGTCCTTGGTGACCGTCGGCGAACCGAATTTTTTGTCAATCACCACATTGCGGCCTTTCGGGCCGAGCGTGGCGACGACCGCCTTGGAGAGCTTGGTGACGCCGCGCAGAATCGCCTGGCGCGCCTGTTCGTCGAATATTAATTGTTTAGCTGCCATAAGTTAGTTGATAGTTATTTGTTGAGAGTTGAGAGTTAAAAATTACTCAAGGACCGCCAAAATGTCGTCGCTCGACAAAATCTTGTATTCCTTGCCGTCAATTTTGATTTCCGTGCCGCCGTATTTGGAGACCAACACGCGGTCGCCCTTTTTGACTTCGAACGGAATTTTTTTGCCGTCGTCGTTCGTCTTGCCCGTGCCGAGCGCGACGACGATGCCTTCCTGCGGTTTTTCCTTGGCGGTATCGGGGATGATGATGCCGCCCTTTTTGACTTCTTTTTCTTCGACGGGTTCGACCAGGATGCGGTCGCCAATCGGTTTAACGTTTAGTGCCATAGTTTGTTTTTGTTTGTTTGTTGGTTTATTACCGTAATCAAATCCCATCGCACCCGCGATGAGAAAATTTTTATTTTATTGGCGTCCAAGTGTCACTCGAAGGGCTGCTATATTCGACTTGGCCAGTAAAATTGTTGCAGCGCCAAATGATGCCGTTGTTCTCAGCATGAAATTCATAGTGATGAGCTAAAAACCAAAGCGCGATAACGTTGGCAACTAAAACACTAGATATAATGAGTTTTGTCTTCATTGTTTCGTTTGCGGTTTGGAGGTGCGATAAGGTGGAACTCGCACTCGTAATTTAGTCGTGGGTGAATTGGAACGTAAGTCATTCAAAGCTTGCTCGGCATCAGGAAACCAACCTTCTTTAGTTAATTTGAATTGGTTGCGGCCTGGGGTTTTCATGGACCAGACTTCCACTTCAACTTCCTGCGGTTGGCTTGACCATCCGCCCAGATAATCACCAACTTTCAGTTTTTGATGTTCGGAATGGGCGACGACAAAGCATCCCTGGGCGTTGGTTTCTACAACGCCATTTCCCCAATCATCCGCAGCAATTATTCGTGCCATCATATTTTATTTAACTCTTCTTCTCGTCCACAACTTCCGCGTCAATCACGCCTTCGTCCTTCTTTTTGTCGTCGGATTTCGGCTGTTCACCTTGCGGCTGGCTGCCGCCGGCAGCTTGAGATTTCTCGGCTTGCGCCTTCGCCGCGGCCGCCTTGTAAAGTTCCGCGCTCACGGCCTGCCACGCTTCGTTCAATTTCTCCGCGGCAGATTTGATGGCCGCGGTGTCGCTGCCTTTCAACGCTTCCTTCACGTCCGCGACGGCCTTTTCAATCTTGGCCTTGTCGTCGCCGGAAATCTTGTCGCCGGTGTCCTTGAGCATTTTCTCGGTGCGATAGACGGCGTTGTCCGCGTCGTTGCGCGTCTCGACTTCTTCCTTCTTCGCCTTGTCCTCGTCGGCGTGCGCCTCGGCGTCCTTGCGCATCTTCTCGACTTCGTCCTTCGAGAGGCCGCTGCTGGCCGTGATGGTGATTTTCTGCTCCTTGCCCGTGCCGAGGTCCTTGGCGCCGACGTGCAAAATGCCGTTGGCGTCAATGTCGAACGTCACCTCGATCTGCGGCACGCCGCGCGGCGCGGGCGGGATGTCGGTGAGATGAAACTTGCCGATGGTCTTGTTGTCCTTGGAAAACTGGCGCTCGCCCTGGAGCACGTGGATTTCCACGCCGGGCTGGTTGTCGCTGGCGGTGGAGAAAATTTCCGATTTGCGCGTCGGGATGGTCGTGTTGCGCTCGATGAGCTTGGTGAACACGCCGCCGAGCGTCTCGATGCCGAGCGAGAGCGGCGTCACGTCGAGCAGGAGCACGTCCTTGACCTCGCCCTTGAGCACGCCGCCCTGGATGCCGGCGCCGATGGCAACGACTTCGTCGGGATTCACGCCTTGATGCGGCGGTTTGTTGACGAGCGATTTTGCGGTTTCCACCACGCGCGGCATGCGCGTCATGCCGCCGACGAGCACGAGCTCGTCAATTTTGGCGGCTTCAATTCCGGCGTCGCTCAAGCAGGCCTTGACCGGCTTGATGGTGCGCTCGAACAAATCGTCGGTGAGCTGCTCCATTTTCGCGCGCGTGAGCGTTTTCTGGATGTGCTTCGGCCCGCTCGCGTCCGCCGTGATGAACGGCAGATTGATGTCGTATTGCTGCGCGGATGACAGCGCAATCTTGGCTTTTTCGGCTTCCTCCTTGATGCGCTGGAGCGCGTCGGGCTGCTTGCGCAAATCCATGCCGGAATCTTTTTTGAATTCGTCGAGAATCCAATCCATCAATTTGTTGTCCCAGTCGTCACCGCCCAAATGCGTGTCGCCGTTGGTGGCCTTGACTTCAAAAACGCCGTCGCCGATTTCGAGCACGGAAATATCGAACGTGCCGCCGCCCAAATCGTAAACCGCGATTTTCTCGTCCTTCTTTTTATCGAGGCCGTAAGCGAGCGACGCGGCGGTCGGCTCGTTGATGATGCGAAGCACTTCGAGACCGGCGATGCGTCCGGCGTCCTTCGTCGCCTGACGCTGCGAGTCGTTGAAGTAAGCGGGAACGGTGATGACGGCCTGCGCGATTTTTTCGCCGAGGCGCGTTTCGGCGTCGGCTTTCAGCTTGGCGAGAATCATCGCGGAAATTTCCGGCGGCGAATAACGGGTTGGCTTGCCGTCCACTTCCACTTCCACGGCAGCGTCGCCGTTGGACGCCTTCACGACCTTGTAAGGCACGCGTTTGATTTCTTCCTGGACCTCGTCGAATTTGCGGCCCATGAAGCGCTTGATGGAATAAATCGTGTTGCGGGAATTGGTGACGGCCTGGCGCTTGGCTGCTTCGCCGACGAGCCGTTCGCCGCCTTTGGTGAACGCAACGACGCTGGGCGTGGTGCGTTTGCCCTCGGAATTTTCCAGAACGAGCGGTTCGCCGCCTTCCATGACGGCCATGCAGGAATTCGTTGTGCCCAAATCAACGCCTAAAACTTTTGCCATAAAAAATCTTTCGTAAAATGGTTTTCGATAAAACTAGGCCAGTTCTCACGCAATTAGGATGCCGCGCGGCGGGAAAAATTAAAACCATTGAAAACAAAGGGGAATTTGCCGATTCGAGCCAAAACCAAAGAATGAAAAACTGTGCCATTCGTGACGCAGTGGCACAGTGGTTGTGCCGCATGATTTGGAATTTGGCACAGTTGCACTTGTCAAGTGCATAATCCCGGAATTTTATTTGCTGCCCGGCTTGAATGCCGGAATTGCCTTCAAATCCGGCGGTAATTTGTCCGGCTCGAACGCTTCGACTTGCAGCGACAACAAACTCACAAACGGCACACCGAATTTCACCACGCCGTTGGAGCGGTCCACGATCGCCGCCACGCCGACGACATAGCCGCCGTTCGCGTGAACGATGTCAATCGTCTCCTGCACGCGTCCGCCCTTGGTCACGACATCCTCGACGACGAGAATTTTTTCGCCGCGCTCAATCTTGAATCCACGCCGCAAGGTCAATTTGCCGTCTTCCTTTTCAGTGAAGATAAATCGCGTCCGCCGTTGCCGCGCCACTTCCTGGCCGATTACGAGACCGCCAATCGCGGGCGCGATGACGGTGACCGTCTGAAATTTTTCCACTTTCTCCGCCAACGCCGCGCCGAGCTTTTCGACGACGGGCATTTGCTGGAGCGCGAGCGCGCACTGAAAAAATTGCCGGCTGTGCAAGCCGCTGCGCAGGATGAAATGGCCTTCGAGCAGCGCGCCCGTGTCGCGGAAAACTTGCAGGACTTCGTCTTGAGTCATCGGCATAGTTTCAAGTTTCAGGTTTAGAATTTCAAGTCAATCCGCAGACAACGCCGATTTTCGCAGATTGATTTTGGAATTGCTTCACCTTTTGAAAATCTGTGCAATCAGCGAAATCTGCGGATAACATTCGCGCGTGCCGAAGTGGGCCAAATTCATCATTGCCGTTTTGCTGCTGCCGGTTTGCGCCGGCGCGGGCATGGCGTTGTGGAAGGTGGTTCACGCCAGCGGCAGCGCGGACACGACGTGGATTCCGTTTCTCGGCGGAGTCGCGTGCTGGTGCGTCATTTTTTTCCTCCTGCCCAAACCGATGTGGATTTACGTCTTCGGCCACGAATTGACACACGCGCTGTGGGCGTGGCTGTTCGGCGGGAGGGTGAAAAAAATGAAGATCACGTCGTCCGGCGGCCACGTGGTCATTTCCAAGACGAATTTCATCATTGTGCTCGCGCCGTATTTTTTCCCGCTTTACGCGGCCATCGTCGTCGCGCTGTTCGCGCTAGGCAATTTGATCTGGCACTGGCAAAGTTACCTCGTCTATTTTCATTTGCTCGTCGGCGCGGCGTATGGATTTCATGTCACGCTGACGTTTCACGCCCTGCAAACGCGGCAAACGGATGTCACGTCGCAGGGTTATTTGTTTTCAGCAGTCGTTATTTTTCTGGGAAACGTCGCCGTTTTGCTGTTTGGAATTCCGCTGCTCACGGAGAAAGTGGCATTGTTCAACGCGCTGGGCTGGCTGTTTGAATGCACCGGGCTGGTATTCCACTGGCTACAAAGAATATTTTAATGGCGCGCGCCCTGCATTTTGTCAATAATTCAGTCTTGATATGTTGTTGGTTTCGGTTCAAATCATTGGCCGCACAATATGGACTTGGCTGACATTTTGAGCAAAGCGCAAATAATCCCTGATTTGCGCGCAACCAATCGGTGGGAAGCGATTGACGAATTGATCGGCAACCTCGTGGACACCGGCAAAATCCAGCCGGGCGACCGCGATGCCGTGACCGCCGCCGTCAAGAAGCGCGAAACCTCCATGAGCACCGGCATCGGCTTCGGCATCGGCATCCCGCACGCCTCGACGGATTTGATTTACGAAGTCGTCGGCGCGCTCGGCCGCTCGGCCAAGGGCGTCAACTTCGACGCGCTCGACAACCAGCCGGTGAAGCTCGTCATGCTGTTTCTCGTGCCGCAGGGGCAATTCCAAAAACATCTCCACACCCTCGCGAACATCGCCAAGCTGCTGCACAAGGCCGATTTTCGCCAGGCGCTCGAACAGGCGGCCAACGCCGAGGCCATGTTCAACGTGATTCGGGAATACGGGAAAAAGTGATTGGTTCTCTAAACCGTTAAATCGTTGCATCGGGCGAACAATCCTGCGTTGACGATTCACGATTCACGATTCACGATTTATCGCGATGCTTCCACACCAACAAATCGAACTCCGCCTGCAAACGGCCGTCCGGGAAATTTTGCCCGATGCGGACATTTCGGCGGTTTTGGTCCGCCCGTGTCCTGATTCGAAATTTGGCGACTATCAATCAAACGCGTTGATGTCACTCGCCAAGGCGGGGAAACTAAATCCGCGCCAGCTTGCGGAAAAAGTTCTGGCCAAGCTGGACGTTTCCGAAGTTTGCGAAAAAGTGGAAATCGCCGGCGCGGGCTTTCTGAATTTCCGGCTGAAACCTTCCGCGCTCGCGCAAACGCTCGAAGCCGCCGCGCGCGGCGAACATTTATTTTTTGAAAAAGCCGGCGCGCCGAAAACAGTGGTCATTGATTTCAGTTCACCGAACGTCGCCAAGCCGATGCACGTCGGCCACATCCGTTCGACGATTCTCGGCGACTGCCTCGCACGCACGTTGCGGCTGCTCGGTCATCGCGCCATCGCCGACAATCACATCGGCGATTGGGGGACGCAGTTTGGAATGTTGATTTTTGGTTGGAAGCGTGAAATGCACTCAAAAGATTACGTTGCTTTCCGCAAAGCGCTCAACGCCGATCCGCTCGAAGAAATGGAACGGCTCTATAAACGAATGACAGCCGAATGTCAGGCAAACCCCGACGTTTTAAGCAAATCCCGTGAAGACTTGGTAAAACTTCAACAAGGAAATGCTGAGAACGAAGAAGTTTGGGAAATTATGGTCGAATGGTCAAAAAATCTGTTTGATAAGATTTATTCCCGTCTCGGCGTTAAATTTGACTTCACGCTCGGCGAAAGTTTTTACAATCCAAAATTGAAACCGCTCGTGGATGAATTGCTCGAAAAGAAAATTGCGCGCGAAAGTGAAGGCGCAATTGCGATTTTCTTCGACGACAATCCGCAACTAAAAGACCATCCCGCGCTCATCCGCAAAAGCGACGGCGGCTTCAATTACACCACGACCGATTTGGCGACGCTCGCGTATCGCCTCGAAACTTGGCAGCCGGATGAAATTATTTACGTCACCGACGGTCGGCAGCAATTGCATTTCCAGCAACTTTTCGCCGCGTTCAAAAAATGGCATGGCGAATCGAAAATGAAACTCGCCCACGTTTGGTTTGGCTCGATTCTCGGCGAGGACGGCAAGCCCTTCAAAACGCGCAGCGGCGAAACCGTGAAACTCGCCGATTTGCTCGACGAAGCCGAGGAGCGCGCCTTCAAAATCGTTTCCGAAAAAAGCTCGGAGCTTCCCGAAAATCAACGGCGCGAAATCGCGCGCGTGGTCGGACTTGGCGCGGTGAAATACGCCGACCTGCTGCCGAACCGCCAGAGCGATTACGTTTTCAGTTGGGATAAAATGCTTGCGCTGCAAGGCAACACGGCGCCATATTTGCAGTATGCCTACGCGCGGATTCGGAGTATTTTCAGGAAGTCGGAAACATCGAACATCGGACATCGAACATCAGACATCGAATTGAAGACTCCGGAGGAAATCGCGCTGGCGAAACATTTGCTGAATTTTGGGCTGACACTGGAAGCGGTGGCGGAGGAATTCCGCCCGAACTTTTTGTGCAATTACCTTTTTGAACTCGCCGGGAAATTCACGGCGTTCTACGAAAATTGTCCGGTGCTCAAGGCCGACGAAGCAACTCGCAGTTCACGACTGGCGCTTTGCGATTTGACCGCGCGCGTTTTGAAACAAGGTCTCGACGTGCTCGGAATTGAAACCGTGGAGCAGATGTAGTTTCCCGTTTCATTGCGGCCGTTGCGCTGGCGGCTGCCAGTTCAAGTGCCAGTAAAGCTGCCAGAGATTTTCCAGCGGCACCAATTCCACATGGCCGTCGGCGAACCCGATGTTGATGGCCCCGGGCAATCTTTGGCTGGTGTCAAAATCCTGTGGCGCGCTGGCGGGATTGACGCCGCCATGCCGAGCAACGGTCGCGCGCCCCATGCCGGTCAAACCCCAGGCGCCTTCATAAAGATCGCTGTTTGGCGGGTCGCTTTCCAGCGGCCACGCGTCTACCCAATCGGAATCAAAAAACACCGGCGTTTGCGACGGCTTCTGGATTATCGTCTGTTTGCTCATCATGAATTCCGGATACTCCGCGCCGGCAACTGTCGCCTTGTTGTAGAGCCAGCCGTTGACTGCATAGCTGCCAAGAAAATTAGTGCCGCCGGGCAATCCCACGCTTCCCTGATAATTCCAAACCCATTCGATGTCCGCCGTGCCCGGTGTGTTCACCTGGGGCATCGGCGACGGATCTCGCGTGGACGGACAGATTAAAACCGCCCGTTGATTGCCGTAATAGCCCATGCCCATCCACAGCTCATGGGAATTGTTGGTGTCATCGTAATTCGCGTGCGAGCCGAAGTCGGTGGCGTAGATGTAGCTGGCCGTTGTCAATTGTTTGACGTTGTTCAAGCATTGGATTTGTTGCGCCCGCCGTTTGGCCGAAGCCAGCGCGGGCAGCAGCAGCGCCGCCAAAATCGCGATGATGGCGATGACCACGAGCAGTTCCAGCAAGGTGAAAGCCCGCCGCTGGTTCATGCTGGTATAGAACCGCCGATGAACAAGGGTTGCAATCCAATTCGCGAGCGGATTTCCAATTTGACCGCCGGCGCGAATTGAACGACTTTGTTTCCGCCGAAATGTTGGGGGCGCACTGGTTTCGACCTGATGAATGCGCCAGAGGCGGCATGCCGAGGACGATGCGTTGGCCTCGTTAATCATTCGCATCAAACATAACTGCTAACGAAGAATTAGCTCTCGCGGCCTAAGGCTGCGACGTTCGTCGGTGGACACCTGCTACGCCGGACGAACGCCATAGCAGGCATGGCGTGACGCGGAGACCGCGCGCGGCGCGCCGAGAAATTTCATGCGGACTAGGCAGTGCGACTCGAGCTTGGACGCCATCGCATAGCAGAAAAAATTTTCCAGGCTAAGCATGTAGTCGCGGCTGGTTTGTTGGTCAGGGACGCGGGTTCAACCCCCGCCGCCTCCACCATTCCGACATTCGAAATGTTCCTCTCTGTGCCAAGATAGTCCACAATTTTGATTTGACGCGCGGCTTCATTGCGCCATATTGTCACCTTTAAAAATTGATTTTATCCAATGGCAACGCCCAAATCCAGCTTTCTCGATAAAGTGCTTGGTCGCATCGGGCGCTTGGACACCGAAGGACTGCAAACTGTCGTCCAACGGCTGGCGCGCGAGCGCAATTTTCTTGAAACGCTCTTCAACACAATTGAAGACGGCGTGCTGGTCGTGGACGAGAACGGGCGCGTGATTTATTTCAACCAAGCCGTCACGCGGCTCATCGGTTTGCAGGCCGGTGGGGAGGAGCAGCACATAACGAAAATTTTGCCGGAAGCGGATTGGGAAAAAATTTTCAACGCGGACAACGCCGGCGGCGAACGTGTCGTCCGGCATGAATTTGAAATCCATTATCCGCGCCCGCGCTTCCTCCGGCTTTACGCCGCGCCGCTCGACGGCGACGCCATAGGCAGCGCGGGCGTCGCGCTGATTTTGCACGACGCGACCGAGGCACGTCAGAAAACGTTTGAGGCCATCGAAAGCGAGCGCGTGCAGGCGCTCACGCTGCTGGCAGCAAGCGTCGCGCATGAAATCGGCAACCCGCTGAACGCGCTGCACATCCATTTGCAGCTCATGGAGCGCGAGTTGAAAAAGATTAGTCGAGAGTCGAAAGGCGAGGGCCGAGGGCCGGAAGCCCGCGCCGATTCGGCGCGCAAGCTGGAGCAATTCCTCGAAGTTTCCAAGGGCGAAATCGCGCGGCTCGATTACATCATCACGCAATTTCTCGGCGCGATTCGTCCGGCGCCGCCGCAATTGAAAATTGCCTCGCTGAACGACGCGGTGGAAAAAGTCGTGGAACTGTTGCGGCCGGAAATTGAAAACCGGGGGATTGAAATTGCAACCAGGTTGTCGCGGCAATTGACCCCGACGCCGATTGACACGACACAGATGCAGCAGGTTTTGGTGAACCTCGTGAAAAACGCGGCGCAAGCGATGACGATCGGCGGCACGCTGACGTTGCAGACGGGCGAAAATTCCGACGGCGTCTGGGTGAGCGTCGCCGACACGGGCGGCGGCATTCCGCAGGAGCAAATCAACCGCATCTTCGAGCCGTTTTACACGACCAAGAAAAAAGGCAGCGGCCTCGGCCTGATGATTGTCCAGCGCATCGTCCGCGCGCACGGCGGCCGGATTGAACTGGAAAGCAACGTCGGGCGCGGGACGACGTTTCGCATTTGGCTGCCGTTGCATGAAAGGAAACCGCGTCTTTTGGAAAACAAATTAACCACGGACGGACACGGATAAACACGGATTTTTAATTCACAGATTTTATCCGTGCTAATCCGTGGTTGAAAATTTATGAAGCCGACATTGCTGATTGTGGACGACGAGAAAACGACGCGCGACGGTTTGCGCGCCGCGTTGGAGGAGCGTTACGACGTTTACGTGGCCGAGGACGCGAAGGCGGCGATGAACCTGCTCGAAAGCGAACATTTCGATGCGGTGCTCACGGATTTTCGCCTGCCGAACGAGGACGGAATGAAATTGATCGTGCGGGCCAAGTCACTTTCCAAACCGCCGGTTTGCATTTTGATGACGGCCTACGGCTCGGAGGAACTGGCGGTGGACGCGATGAAACGCGGCGTGGACGATTACATCGCCAAGGGCCGGCTGCAAATTGACGAGCTGGAAATGCGCATCGCCCGCGCGCTGCGCCAGCAAAATCTCGAGACGGAAAATGTTTCGCTGCGCCAGCAGCTCGATTCCAAGTTCGGCCTCGAAAACATCGTCGGCGAATCGCCGGCGATGAAGGAAATTTTTGAAATCGTCCAACAGGTCGCGCCGACGCGCGCGACGGTTCTGCTCGGCGGCGAAAGCGGCACAGGCAAGGAACTGGTCGCGAAGGCGATTCATCAATTGAGTCCGCGCGCCAGGCAGCCGTTCGTGGCAGTGCATTGTGCCGCGCTCGCGCCGACGCTGCTGGAAAGCGAGTTGTTCGGACACGAAAAGGGCGCGTTCACCGGCGCGCACGAGCGGCGCATCGGGCGGTTTGAACAGGCGCAGGGTGGAACGTTGTTTCTCGACGAAATCGGAGAGATTGACGCGACGATTCAGGTGAAGCTGCTCCGGTTTTTGGGTGAGCGGACTTTTGAGCGCGTCGGCTCGAACAAAACATTGATGGCGGACGTGCGGCTGGTGGCGGCGACGAATAAAAATCTGGAAGAGCTGGTCAAGGCGGGAACTTTCCGCGAAGATTTATTTTTCCGGCTGCGTGTCGTGGAAATAAATCTGCCGCCGTTGCGCGAGCGTCCGGGCGACATTCCGCTGCTGGCGCAGAGATTTTTGCGCGAATTCGCGGAAGAAAATCAAAAGCCGCTGAACGATTTCACGGCGGACGCGCTCCAAGTGCTGATGAATTATTCCTGGCCGGGCAACGTGCGCGAATTGCGCGCGGCCATCGAGCACGCGGTCGTCCTGTGCCGCGGCGAAAAAATTTCCGCGCGCGACCTGCCGCCGCCGACGCGCAACGGCGGCTTGGCCGCCGAAACCAAATTGTTACAAGGAAAAGATTTGACGGTGAAGGACGCCGAGAAACAATTGATTATGCGCTCATTGAAAGACACCAACGGCAACCGGACGCTGGCCGCAAAAAAAATCGGCATGAGCCGGCGGACGTTCCACCGCAAACTGCATGCGTATCATCTGGAGGGCTTTTGATTTATGCCGATGGCTGAGTTGATTCAACTGTTGATCCACAAACTGGAGTCGGGCGCGTCATCGCGCGTGCTGCGGGTGGTGGCCGTGGGACTCACGGTGGTGGCGCTGGCGCTGCTCTATGATTTGCGCGCGTATCGAAATCTCGCCACGCCGGAAGGCATGGACGCGGCGCAACTGGCGCGCAACCTCGCCGAGGGCAAGGGCTACACGACGCTGTGTCTCCGGCCGTTCAGCCTTTGCCTCCTTCAAAAACACAACGAGGGCAAATCAGCGGACCCGGCGCGGATCAAGACGGCGCATCCGGATTTGACGAATCCGCCATTGTATCCGGTCGTGCTGGCAGGATTGATGAAAGTGCTGCCATTTCATTACGCGGTGAACCAAGCGAGCCCGTTCTGGGGCGACAGCGGAAATTTTTCGCGTTACGAGCCGGACTTTTTGATCGCGCTGATCAATGAATGCTTTTTGCTGGTCGTGGTGGTGCTGACCTTTTTCATCGCCCGGAAACTTTTCGATCAAGGCGTGGCATGGCTTGCGGCGACGTTGACGCTGGGCTGTGAACTGCTCTGGCAATTCAGCGTCTCGGGTTTGCCCACAATGCTGCTGCTGGTGATTTTCCTGGGATTGATACTGTGCCTTTTGCGCATCGAACAAACGGCGCGCGAATCGCAATCCGGGCCGGCCCTTCTGGTCTGGTTGGCGGCGGCAGCAGGCGCGCTGGTGGGCGCGGGCGCGTTGACGCGGTATGCGTTTGCCTGGATGATTATTCCGGTCGCGCTGTTTTTGATTCTTTTCAGCGGGCAACGGCGGACGTTGTATTTGCTGGCGGCGCTGGGAGCGTTTGGCGTTGTTTTCGCGCCGTGGGTTCTTCGCAATTTCATGATGAGCGGCACGCCGTTTGGCACGGCGAGCTTTGCGCCGGTCGAAGGAACATTTTTATTTCCAAATTTTCAATTGGAACGGTCGCTGCATCCGGATTTGACCAACGCGTTCTGGCCGTCGTTGTATTTTCAAAAGCTCCTGACCAATGGTCGCGCCATTTTGCAGGACGGCTTGTTCAAGCTGGGTGGCTGGGCGGGCGCGTTGTTTTGGGCGGGCCTGCTGCTGGGGTTTCGCGGAATCGCCGTGCGGCGGATGCGCTATTTTTTGTTGATGAGCCTCGGCGTGTTTATTTTGGTCCAAGCGGTGGCGCAGACGCAGCTTTCGGTTGAATCGCCGGAGGTCAATTCGGAAAACCTGCTTGTGCTGTTCACGCCGCTGGTGCTCATTTACGGCACGGGATTCTTCTTCACGTTTTTGGAGCAGATGAAACTGCCGCTGCCGGAATTGCGTTACGGCGTCATCGCACTGTTCGCGGTGTTATGCTGCCTGCCGATGATTTTTGAACTGGCCTGGCCGGTGAAAGCATCGCCGCAGGTTTATCCGCCGTATTCCCCGCCAGACATCCAGCGGATCGCCGGTTGGATGAAGCCGGACGAACTGATGATGAGCGACGTGCCGTGGGCGGTTGCTTGGTATGGCCAACGCCAATGCATCTGGCTCACACGCAATCCGGGGGCCGATTATCAGGCCGTGGACAATTACCTGAAACCCATTTCCGCACTCTATCTCACGCTCGAAACCGTGGATGGCAAATTCGTGTCCAGCTTGCTGAACGGCGACGATCGGGAATGGGGCGACTTCATTATTCAAATCGTGACTAGGAAACAGATTCCCGCCGACTTCGCGCTTCGTTCCCAGCCGACTGGAACTTATACCGTTACTTCGGGCATTTTCCTGACCGACTGGGAACGCTGGAAAGTGGCGCAATAGATTTTTATGCCGCCGCGCGCCGCAGCCGGTCGGTGATGCCCGACCATTCCGCCGAATCCGGCGGTGTTTCCACCACGATTAGTTCCGCGCCCGCCTCGTCGCAGCGATGCAGCTCCGCGTAAATCGCCCGCGCAAATGCCTCCGCGTCGTGCGGAATCACGCTCACGTCGGCGAAATTTCCGCCCGGCGGAATTTTTGTGTGCGCGATGATGAAGCAAGCTGATGGTTGATGTTTGATGGTTGAGAGTTGAGAACGCAAATCCTCTTCGTCGCGCCAGTTCAAAACGAGCAATTTTGCCTTTGGCGAGTAATGTTTGTTCAGCAATCCCGGACTCCGCAAAATTCGATGTTCGATGTTCGATGTTCGATGTTCGATGTTTACGACCACTGCCGCGAGCGATTCGGCGTGGATCATTCCCGGCCGCAAAATGCGCGGCGGCGCAACCGTCAAATCCAAAACCGTGGATTCGATGCCGACCTGCGACTGGCCGCCGTCCACAATCAGCGGAATTTTTCCGCCGAGACTTTTGCGGACGTGCTCCGCATTCGTCGGCGAAACGCGATTGGACAAATTTGCGCTCGGCGCGGCCAGCGGGAAATCGCATTCGCGAATCACGGCCTGGATGAACGGATGCGACGGCCAGCGGACACCGACGGTTTCGCCACCCGCCGTCACAATTTTTGGGATTGTTTCCTGACGGTCTAAAACCATGGTCAGCGGTCCGGGCCAAAATGCCTTTGAAAGTTTTTCGGCGAGCAAGTGGAAATTTTTCACGCAGCCTTTCGCCATTTCATTGCCGGCCACATGGACGATGATTGGATTATTTGCCGGCCGTCCTTTGATTTGGAAAATTTTCGCGACGGCCTTTTCGTCCAGTGCATTCGCGGCGAGGCCATAAACCGTTTCCGTGGGCAGCGCGACGACTTCGCCCGCGCGCAGCAATTCCGCCGCGCGCCGCACGGCCTTTTCAAAAAGGTCCGGCGTGTGTGTGGAAAGAATTTCTGATTTCATCCAAATGTCGCGCGAAGTCCGCGAAGAGAGCGAAGAAGAACTTTAATTTGCGCGCGGGCGAATTTTTTCCGCGTCTTCGCCGTCTTCGTGTCCTTTGCCCGATTCATTCATACCGCAAAGCGTCAATCGGGTCGAGTTTGGACGCTTTCCACGCGGGATAGAAGCCGGAGATGACGCCGACGACGCCACTGGAAATCGAGGCAATGCCCACCCACACCGCAGGGGTAAACGTCGGCCAGTGTGTGAGGTAAGCTACCAACTTGGAAAACCCGTAGCCGCCGACAATCCCAACCAATCCGCTGAGGATGCTCACAGCAACGGCTTCGATGAGAAATTGCACCAGGATGTCGCCGCCGCGCGCGCCCACGGCCATGCGGATGCCGATTTCGCGGGTGCGTTCGGTGACGCTGACGAGCATGATGTTCATGATGCCGATGCCGCCGACGACCAGCGATACTGCCGCCACGCAGGCCAGCAGCACGCTCATCACCTGTGCGGTGGAGGTGGCGGCTTCGGCGATGTCTTCCTGGCTGCGCACGAGGAAGTCCATTTCGCCGCCCGGTTTGATATGATGACGCTGCATGAGCAAGGAGGTGATTTCCTGCTGCACGATGGGCATGGCCGCCTGGGAAACCGCTTGAACAAGGATCGTGTCCACCCAGTCTTCCCGGTCAATGCGCCTTAATTCCGTCGTGTAGGGCACGATGACAATGTCATCCTGATCCTGCCCCATCGGGGACAATCCCTTGGCCTGCAGGACACCGATGACCTGACAGGGAATGCTTCTGATGAGAATCGTCTTGCCCAGCGGATCCTCGTCGGGGAACAGTTCCCGGGTGTCGGTCTGGCCGATGACACAGACCTTGGCGGCGATGCGGACCTGCTGGCTGTCAAACATGACCCCCTCGGCCAGCGGCCATTGGCGGATTTGAAGATATTCGGGTGATTCGCCCTGGACGCTCGTGTTCCAATTCTGATTGCCGGCAATGATCTGGGTGCGGGTCCGATTTTCCGGACTGACGGCGGTCACGCCTTGGAGTTGCGTTTGAATGGCCAGGGCGTCGTCGAGTGACAGGCTGTGGAAGTTGCCCCAGCCCAGCCGCGCGCCGCTGGAACTGAAGGAGCCGGGAAAAATGAGCAGCATATTTTCCCCCAAGCTGGCAATTTGCTGTTCGACCTGCTGCTTGGCGCCGCTGGTGATGCTCACCGAGGCGATGACGGCGCCGACGCCGATGATCATGCCCAGCATCGTCAGCACGGTGCGCATTTTATTGCGGCGCAGCGCGCGAAGGGCGATTTTCAATGTGGCAAAAATTCTCATGCGGTCAATTTAATCGCCTGCTGGGCTGCCTGCAAATCGCGCAATTCCGTCATGGCATGCAACCGATTTTGGACCGCTTCGTCGGTGACGATGCGCCCGTCCCGGAGCACGACGGTGCGCTTGGTGTAGCGGGCGATGTCGAGTTCGTGCGTGACCATGATGATGGTGATGCCCTGGTCGTTTAATTTCTGGAATACGCCCATGATTTCGATGCTGGTCTGGCTGTCGAGATTGCCCGTCGGTTCGTCGGCGAGCAACAACGCCGGCTGGTTCACCAGGGCGCGCGCGATGGCCACGCGCTGTTGCTGCCCGCCGGAAAGCTGGTTTGGATGATGATCGGAACGCTGGCCGAGGCCGACGAGTTCGAGTGATGTCAGGGCGCGTTGACGTTGCTCCTGCGCCGGGATGTGCTGATGGCTGTAAAGCATCGGCATCTCCACGTTTTCCAGCGCGGAGGTGCGCGAGAGCAGATTGAATCCTTGAAAGACAAATCCGATCTTGCGATTGCGGATGTCGGCCAGTGCGTTGCGGTCCAACGTCGAAATGTCTATGCCGTCCAAGCCGTAAAGCCCGCTGGTCGCGCGGTCTAGGCAGCCGATCAGGTTCATCAAGGTGGACTTGCCGGAGCCGCTGGCGCCCATGATGGCGACAAATTCGCCGGGCAAAATTTCGAGCGAAATACCCTGCACGGCGTGCACGTCCACCTCGCCGGTACGGTAGGTCTTGCGGATGTCTTCCAGTTTGATGACGGGGTTCATGGGTGGCGGGTCGTCGGGGTTGCCATTTGATCCGGACCGGACGCCTAAAAATGCCGGTGCATCGCGAACGGATTTTCGGCTCCGTCGTTGGCCGTCAGGCCGGGAATTGCTAGGCCGGTGACCACCTGGTCACCTTCCTTCAATCCCGACAGCACCTCGGTGTCAATATTGTCGGTGATGCCGGTTTTGACTTCCACGGCTTTCAACTCGTCGCCTTTGCCGACGCCATTGTTGACCAGCACATAGACGGTGTGAGACACTGGGTGTTCGCCTGACCCGTGACCGCCCCGGCCACCGTGTCGCCCCTCGTGGCTACCCGCCCATGCGCTATTGCTGTTATTAGCACTTTGGCCGCTGGCCGCGGCAAGCGCATTGGTCTCAGTCATGGCCGTGTCCGGTGGCTGGAAACGCAGCGCCGCATTAGGGATTTCCAAGACGTCGTTATGTTCGGCGACGACGATGGAAACGTTCGCCGTCATGCCGGGTTTCAGGCTGTAATCCGAGTTGGTCACGTCAATGACCGTGTCGTAGGTCACCACGTTGTTGACCGTGGTGGGCGCGTTGCGCACCTGGGTGACAACTCCGTGAAACGTGCGGTTGGGGTAGGCATACACGGTGAAATCCGCAGCTTGACCATTCTTGACGCCGCCGATGTCCGCTTCATCCACGGAGGTGTCAATCTGCATTTTCGTCAGGTCGTTGGCGATTTGAAAAAGCGTCGGCGTGTTGAAACTGGAGGCAACCGTTTGCCCCAAGTCCACCGAGCGTGAAATCACCACGCCGTCCACCGGCGAATGAATTTTGCAGTAGCCCAGATTGGCAAGCGCATTGGTGAGCGAGGCCTCTTGAATTTGCACCTGGGCCGCGGCTTCGTCCCGCGTGGCGACGGCCGTGTCATAGTCGGATCCTGAAATCAAATTGTTGGTGTATAATTTCGCACTGCGTTGCATCTCGACCTGCTGCAACTCCAGATTGGCCCGGGCATTGGCCAGATTGGCCTTGGCCTGTTCGACCGCCGCCTCGTAAGTCGAAGGGTCAATCTCCGCGATGACTTCATTCGACTTCACAATCGAATTATAATCCACGTTCAGTTTGGTGATGATACCCGAAACTTGGCTGCCCACCGTCACGTTCACCACCGGATTAAGCGTGCCTGTCGCAGTTACCACTTGAATGATGTCTCCCCGATTCACCGTCGCGGCTTCATATTGCGGCGCGTCATCGTCTCCGCGATTGAAAAACCAAACGGCGGCGCCAACGATCATTGCGGCGCCGACAAAAATGATTGTCCACTTCAACCAGCCGTTGCTTATTTTTGATGCCATAAAAAACTTTTTTTCGACGATGCCGTAAATTGAGACCGCGCGCGCGTTGGACAAGTTACGAAATTTTTCCATTCTGTCCACGAACTTTCAGTTTGAGCCGCGCACATTGCCGCTTAATATCATTTCGTGAGCGAACAATTCACAAAACAAATCACCGCCGGACAATCGCTCGACGATGCGCGATGCCGCCAGGCGGTTGAATGGCTCGCCGATGAAAAAATTCCGGCGGAGGCCAAGGCGGATTTTCTGGCCGCGCTCGCCCAAAAAGGCGAAACGCCCGGTGAAATCGCGGCTTTCGCGCGGGCGCTGCGCGACAAGGCGATTCAGCCGCCGCTCGCCGCCGAAACCCGCGCCCGCGAAGTTCTTGACGTCGTCGGCACCGGCGGCGACCGGCTCGGCACGTTCAATATTTCCACGGCCGCCGCCATCATTTGCGCCGCCGCCGGCGTGACCGTCGCCAAGCATGGTAACCGGGCGGTTACTTCGCAAGCCGGAAGTGCCGACGTGCTCGAGGCGCTCGGCGTTAAAATAGATTTGACGCCGGACGAAGCCGCGCGTTCATTGCGCGAACACAATTTCGCCTTCTTCTTTGCGCCGAATTACCATCCGGCCTTCAAAAACATTTCCCCCGCGCGCAAAATTTGCGCCGGACGCGGCCAGCGGACGATTTTCAACCTGCTCGGCCCGTTGCTCAATCCCGCGCGCCCGTCCGCGATTCTGGCCGGCGTGCCGCGGCCGGAATGGTGCGAGCCGCTCGCGCGCGTTTTGCAATCGCTCGGCGTTCGCCGCGCGATGGTTGTCTGCGGAAAAGTTCCCGGCGCGGGTTTTTTGGACGAACTCTCGCCACTCGGCGAAAACACCATTGCCGAATTTTATCAAGAGCGAGGGTTCACGGTTTCAACGACCTTGCCGGCGCAATTTTCCTTGCAGCGCGCGGCACTCGCCGATTTGATCGGTGCTGACAAAATAACGAATGCAAAAATCATCCGTGACATTTTTTCCGGCGGTGAACGTGGCCCGAAGCGCGACGCTGTTCTGCTGAACGCCGCCGCCGCGTTGTTTGTCGCCGGCCGGATAAAATCCGTCGCCGAAGGCTGGGACCTGGCCGTTCAAATCGTTGGCAGCGGCAAGGCGATGGCGAAACTCGTGGAATTGGCCGGATAATTTGAAAACACCCGCAAATCGGAAATTTCAGCGCGGCGTGTTTTTTGCGATTTCGATGGCGGTCGCTTCGGCGGCTTCGGCGGCCGCGTAATGAAGGCCGAGATTATGCTGCGCAGTTTTGTCGCCCTGTCGCGCAGCTTTGATGAACCATTTCACCGCTTCCGCCTGGTTTTTTTCCACGCCGCGGCCGGTTTGATAGCACAAGCCGAGATTGCATTGGGCAGGCGCGCATTCCTGTTCGGCGGCGGCGCGATACCAGCGGACGGCTTCCTCAAAATCCTGCGGCACGACTTGTCCGACCTCGTAAAATACGCCGAGGTTGAATTGTGCCGCCGGATAATTTCGTTCCGCCGCCTCGCGATACCATTTTACCGCCTCGGCATAATTTTGCGGCACGCCCTGCCCGGTTTCGTAAAGCATTCCGAGGTTGAACTGCGCCGCCGGATCGCCCTGTCCCGCCGCTTCACGCAGCCATTTGGCCGCCTCGCCGTATTCCTGCGGCACGCCAGTGCCGTGCAAATAGCAAACACCCAGATAACATTGTGCCACGGAGTCGTCCTGTTCCGCCGCTTTGCGAAACCATTTCACCGCCTCCTGATAATCCTGTTGCACACCCTGGCCGGTTTGGTAGCAAACGCCAAGATAGCTTTGCGCCTGCGGGTCGCCTTCTTCGGCGGCGTGGCGCATTTCCTCAAACGTCTCCCATGTGCGGCGGTTGGACATTGTTCAATGTGGCAATTCAACTGAAACCAGCCATGCCACAAGGATAAGTCCGCGGCGCGCAAACACAAGCCGCGAATTGCCATCATGTTTTCGCTTCCGCGCCGGCGCGATGCCTGCTACAAAACCGTCATGGCAACACCATTGAAAATCGGTTTTCTCGGCGCGGGCAAAATGGCCACCGCGCTCGCCAAGGGATTTGTCCGCGCGGAAATCGTTTTCCCCAAGGAAATGATTGCCGGCGACGTCGCCGATATCGCACGCAACATTTTCGCTAGGGAAACCGGCGCGAAAATCGCCGCGGACAATTTGGAAGTCGCGAAATTCGGAACCGTTTTGATTTTGGCGACCAAGCCGGATCAAGTTGCCGCCGCGCTCGCGGGAATTGCCGGCGCGTTCACAAAAAATCACCTGCTCATCTCCATTGCAGCGGGCGTGACGATTTCAAAACTGGAAAACCTTTTGCCCGCCGGCGCACGCGTCATCCGCGTGATGCCCAACACGCCGGCGCTCGTCGGCGCGGCCGCGTCGGCGTTCGCGCTCGGCAAAAATGCGTTGACGGCGGACGGCGAACTGGCGAAAAGACTTTTGTCCGCCGTTGGTGTGGCCTTTCAGGTGAAGGAAAGCTTGCTCGATGCCGTAACCGGCTTGAGCGGGAGCGGCCCGGCCTACGTTTATCAATTCATCGAAGCGTTGAGCGACGGTGGAGTGGCTGCCGGTTTGCCGCGCGACATCGCATCCCAACTCGCCGCGCAGACGGTTTTGGGCGCGGCGAAAATGGTATTGGAAACCGGCCAGCATCCCGGCGCGTTGAAGGATCAAGTGACCAGCCCCGGCGGCACGACGATTGAAGGTTTGCACGCCCTGGAAAAAGGCAAAATGCGAGCCACCGTGATGAGCGCCGTCCGCGCCGCGACGGAAAAGTCGAAGAAGCTGGGGCAAAACAATTAGCCCCGCAATTCCCGCACGTCCACCGCTTCCATGCCCGCCGCGCGAATGGCTTGCAAGCCAAGTTCCGTGTCTTCGTAAGCGCGGCAAAACTTCGGTTCAACGCCAATCCTTTTCGCCGCTTCGAGAAAAATATCCGGCGCAGGCTTTTGATTGATTACCATTTCATTCGTCACCACGGCGTCGAATAAATGCCGAATTTTTATATGCTCCAGAACCATGCAAATGATTTTCTGCGAGCCGCCGGACGCCACAGCCATCGGAATTTTTCCGTAATTCGCCTTCGCAATTTCCACGACGGCGTGGACCGGTTCGATTTGCGAAAACGTCTGCAAATACGTTTCCTCTTTTTCGTGCGCCGCGGCGATATGGTCGAGCGAGCGGCCTTGCTCCTGCGCCAGCATTTTCAAAATGTCGCGCGACGGAATTCCGCCGGAAGCATAAAAGCGGTCCATCGGAAAATGCAATCCGTGCCGCTGCGTGACCATTTGCCACGCGCGCCAGTGCAACGGCATGGTGTCGGCCAAAGTGCCGTCGCAGTCAAAAATCAGTCCTTTGATTTGTTTCATTTTATATGGCGCGCGAAGGCCGCGAAGTTTGCGAAGCAGATTTCTGCTTCGCCTCCTTCGCGTACTTCGCGAGAAATTAAATTTTTAATTCAGTTAGTTTTTGTTCCAAATCATTTGTCATCAGCGGATCAATCAACGGATCAATTTCGCCTTCGATGACATTCGCCAAATTGTAAAACGTCAGTTCGATGCGATGGTCGGTGACGCGGTTCTGCGGAAAATTGTAGGTGCGGATTTTTTCGTTGCGCTCGCCCGTGCCGACCTGCTGCTTGCGGTTCGCCGCGTATTTTGCGTTTTCCTCGGCGATTTTTGCTTCGAGCAAACGCGAGCGCAAAACTTTCATCGCCTTGATTTTGTTTTTTTGCTGCGAGCGTTCGTCGGCGCAGCGGACAATCAAGCCGGTCGGCTTATGGATGATTTGGACGGCGGAATCCGTTGTATTCACGCCCTGGCCGCCTTTACCGGACGCGCGGCAGACATTGATTTCAACTTCGTCGGGTTTGATTTCAATGTCCACTTCCTCCGCTTCCGGCAGCACGGCGACGGTTGCGGTGCTCGTGTGAACGCGGCCCTGCGCCTCGGTCGCCGGCACGCGCTGGACGCGATGGACGCCGCTTTCGTATTTCAGCCGCTTGAAAACGTCCGTGCCGGCAACGCTGAAAATAATTTCCTTGAAACCGCCAAGATCGGACGGGCTGGAATCCATCGTTTCCACTTTCCAGCCGCGCGTTTCGGCGTAACGGCAATACATCCGGTAAAGATCGGCGGCAAACAGCGCCGATTCCAGCCCGCCGGCACCGGCGCGAATTTCAATGATCGTGTTGCGCGAATCGGTCGGGTTTGGCGGCACGAGGCCAAACTGGATTTGCTGCGACAACTTTTTTTCTTCCGCTTCGAGCCGCGTGATTTCTTCCTTTGCCATTTGCGCCATTTCCGAGTCGGGTGATTCGGTTTTGAGCAACGCGCGGTTTTGGTCCAAATCTGCGAGCGTTTTTTTGTAATCGTCGCCAATCGCGATCAATTCTTTCAGACGCGAGTATTCGCGCGACAATTCCTGTGCGCGCTGAGGATTGTTAAAAACTTTCGGATCGCTTAACGCCGATTCCAGTTCGGCGAAGCGTTGGCGAAATTTTTCGATGTGCGGCAGTAAATTCATTTCAATCTTCACCACGGATGGACACGGATAAACACGGATTCATTTCAAACGTAAAACATTATCTGTGCCCATCCGTGGTTTATTTGAAAAAGAAATCCGCCCGCTCACGCAAACGCGCAGGCGGGCGGAATGAAAGCTGACGGCTAAACTTTTTTCCTTTTCTTCGTGGCGAACGCGGCTTTGGCGGCCTCGGTCTTGGCAGCGCGCTGCTGGAATTTGTCCACGCGACCGGCGGTGTCCACGAATTTCTGCTGGCCGGTGTAAAACGGATGGCAGACGTTGCAAATGCCGACGATGATGACCGGCTTGGTGGAGCGGGTCTTGATCACGTTGCCGCAGGCGCAACGGATTTCCGCGTCCACATATTTCGGATGAATGTCTGTCTTCATAAAAAAGGGCGCTCAATCTATCAGGAAAACGCGCGATGACAAGAGGGAATTTACACACCGCCAATCCACTTCCGGTCTTCCCAGACGGCCTTGAGCGAAGTCAGGTTGCGGGAGTCGAAGATGTTCTTCGCCGCGCCGGCAAGGTTGCCCTGCTTGAGATTGTTCCACGCGTCGCTGGCGCTGATGGCGACGAATTGCAGCACGCTGGGATCGCGGTAGCAGTCAATCATGCAGCGCGTGCAGCCGTCGCGGATGAGCTTGGACTCGTCCCATTCCCAGACCTTGCACATCGGCTTTTCCCAGAAATGGCAGCGATACAAGTCCAGCTTCCAGTCGAGGTAAAAATACTTGTGCCCGCCGAGACAGCCGAACTTCTCCTTTTCGCCGCGCAAGTGCCGCTGCATTTCCGAAAGCGATTCGTTCGGATTGACGACGGGGAATCCGCTGTGCGCCTTCATCGCCTTGATTTTGCCGAACAGTTCGATGAGTTCGGTTTTGTTGAAATTGACGAGGCCGCTGTCGCTGAAACTCAGGTAGCTGCTCGCGAGCGACGTGAGCGGATAGCTGAACGTGCAGCTTTTGAAACCGAGCGATTCGAGGAACGCCGGCAATTTTTCGTAGTCGTCAATCAACCGGCTCGCCGTGATGCTGGCGGTGGTCTGGATGCCGACGGAGTGGAAAAATTCGTTCGCGCGTTTGATTTTTTTGCAGACGTCCGGCAGGCCGCGGTTTTTTTCGTGCTTGGCAATGTCGTGCGCGTCAATGGACATGATGACGCTGCTCAAGCCGTCGCTGGCGAGGCCGCGCAGGTTGTCGTCGTTCCACAAACCGCCGTTGGTGCAGATCATCGGATGGATGCCGCGCTCGGCCGCGTAGCGCGTCATCGCGCGCAAATCGCGATGGACCATCGGCTCGCCGCCGACGAAGAGCAGGTAGCCGATATGGTTTTTCAGCGCGATATCAATGACCTGCTTCGCCTCGTCGAGCGTCACGCTTCGGCGCGCCTTCGGGTCAAATTTGGAACGGGCGAAGCCGCAAAAATCGCAATCCGCATTGCAAATGTTCGTGATGGCAAATTGCAAATAGCCGGGGCCACCGTGATTCAAAACTTCGCTGATGAGTTTGAACGTTCCCTTTTTTGGCCGCGAGACGGGCTTTGAAAAGTCAATTTCGGGCGGCGAAATTTTTTTCGTCACCGGCGCTCTTTCAGCAATGGTATCTTCGATCATTAAACTTCCGCATTGTGTCGTCGAAACGCGACGCGGGCAAACTTTCTTTGGCCGAGAATTTTCTCTTTGCGCAAATGGCGCGGAAAAATTAGGATGATCGCGGTTTGTCCGATGGTGTAATGGTAACACAGCGCCCTTTGGAGGCGTTATTCATGGTTCGAATCCATGTCGGACAGCCAATCATTCCTCGATTTCCACATCGCAACATTTTTCCTCAACTTCCGCCGAGCCGTTTTTGTCATTTCCAAAACGTTTTAGACAAACGATCAAAATGCTGATGTCGGCGGGCGACACGCCGGAAATGCGCGCCGCTTGGCCAAGGCTCGTCGGACGAATTTTGGCGAGCTTTTGCCGAGCTTCGAGACGCAAACTCGGGACGATCGAAAAATCAAACGTGTCGGGAATAGACTTGTCTTCAAGCTTTTGCATTTTTTTGACTTCTAATTCTTGGCGATCAATGTAGCCAGCGTATTTGACGCTAATCTCAACTTGTTGAACAATTTCATCAGACAGGGCTTCGTCTCGATTTGGTAAATTTTTGTAGGCAACCTCCGGTCTACTCAAAATTTTCGTCAAAGAATCATTTTTATAAATTGTTTTGGTTAAACGAATTATTTCATTTTCAACCGCTTGATTTTTTAAGCGAAATTTTTTGTAATTACGCTCTGGAAGCAAGCCAATTTCGTGGCCAATTTCTGAAAGCCGCAAATCGGCGTTATCCTGTCGCAACAAGAGACGATGCTCGGCACGGGAGGTGAACATTCGGTATGGCTCAACCGTCCCTTTCGTGACCAAGTCGTCAATCAAAACACCAATATACGCTTGATTGCGACGCAGAATAATTGGTTCAAGCTTTTGGACTCGCCGTGCTGCATTAATTCCTGCCATCAGTCCTTGCGCGCCTGCTTCTTCATAGCCGGAGGTGCCATTGATTTGTCCGGCCAAAAAAAGATTTTTACAAACTTTGGTTTCGAGCGACGGGAACAATTGTGTTGGTGGAGAAAAGTCGTATTCGACCGCATAGGCTGGGCGCATGATTTCGGTGTTCTCGCACCCGATGATTGTTCGGATCAAATCAACTTGGACTTCGAATGGAAGGCTGGTTGAAAATCCATTTACATAGATTTCGTCTGTTTCTATGCCTTCCGGCTCGAGAAAGATTTGATGCCGTTCCTTCTGCGGAAACTTAACAATTTTGTCTTCAATTGAAGGGCAATACCTTGGACCAACTCCTTCAATAACACCGGAATACATTGGAGATTTATGAAGATTTGCACGTATCAAACTGGCAGTTTCACTGGTCGTGAATGTTATAAAACAAGGTAATTGGCTATTGGTTTTATCAAGAATTGAACCAGGTGGGTATTTGCCATCGGAAGCGCTCGCACCGGCAAATCTACCCCGTTCATGTTCCACGTGGAACAAATCATCCTTCCAGTATGTGAAATAAGAAATTGGCTCATCGCCATTTTGAGTTTCTGTCTTTGAAAAATTAATTGAGCGACGTAATAATCTGGGCGGAGTTCCTGTTTTCAATCTGGCAAGCTCTAATCCAAGTTGCTTAAGTGAATCTGAAAGACCCATTGCTGCCGCGTCTCCAGCGCGACCTCCCGATTGTTGATTCAGTCCGATATGCATCAACCCGCGTAAAAAAGTGCCAGTTGTGACAATAACCGTTTGGCCGTGATATTGTACTTCCAAATTCGTCTCAATACCGAAGGCCATACCATTTCTGTGCAAGATTTTTGAAGATTGACCCTGTTTCAAATCTAGGTTGGGCTCGGTTTCACAAATCCATTTAAGCCTGAATTGATAAGCCTTTTTATCGCATTGCGCGCGCGGAGACCAAACAGCCGGACCCTTTTTTGTGTTTAGCATCCGAAATTGCAGTCCGGTCATGTCTGTGGCTTTTCCCATTTCTCCGCCTAGCGCATCAATTTCCCGAACCAGATGGCCTTTCCCGAGTCCTCCGATTGCTGGGTTGCAAGACATCTGACCGATTGAATCTGCGTTCATCGTTAAAAGCAGCGTTTGGCAACCCATGCGCGCCGCAGCCAATGCCGCCTCAATTCCAGCATGGCCGGCACCGACTACGATCACGTCGTATTTTTTTGGATAGATGAACATGAAATTCTAGCTCGAAGCGTATCGTGAGTCGAATGGCACACTCCCAATTGATTTTTGGATTTTATTATTTGCCGATAGATGTTCGCAGATTTTGAAAACGCTTTCAACTTCTTCGTTGGAGTCAATTCCTTTGGCAATTTCAAAAACTGCCAACGCTTGTTTTTCCGACTGGGACAGCAATCTTAAAATTTTATTTTGAAGTTGAATAATATTTGCCGCTGCCTTTTTCCCAGCTTCGACTCCAGGCTGATGATAAGCATTGATGTTGACAAACGTTGCGTAAAGCCCAACCGCACGTTCAAATAGCGCAATTAAAATTCCTGCTGAAAATGCAGAAGTATTTTCTATTGTTATTGTTATAGATTCTCTGCTTTTCTCAGCCAAGGCCTGTCTCGTGCCTAAATAGAAACCTTCCAGAAAATCGCCGGACGCGACATTAGGTTCCACCGCTAAATTTGAACCGTGCCCGTCATTTAGAACTTCGATAAACGTGACGAAAAAATCATTCAAACCATCTCTCAATTGCTGGATGTAAGAATGTTGATCAGTCGCACCCTTGTTTCCGAGCACCGTGATGCCTTGATTGACGATGTTCCCACTTAAGTCCCGCTCTTTTCCAAGCGACTCCATAACGAGTTGCTGGAGATACTTCGAAAACAGCTCTAACCGGTCTTTGTAAGGCAAAATGACCATATTTTTGGTTCCTTTACCGTTACCTGAAGCAAACCAAGTCAATGCAAGCTGACAAGCCGGATTAGTTTTAGCGTTCTTTGTTCGAGTGACTTTGTCACATTCGTATGCGCCTTTAATTAAATCGCTTATGTTTATTCCTTGCAGCGCAGCCGGCAAAAGACCGACAGGCGAAAGTTCGCTGGTTCGTCCGCCGACCCAATCCCACATGGGAAATCGCTCCAACCACTTGTTTTGAATCGCGTATTTGTCAAGCTCGCTGCCCGCACTGGTCACGGCAACACTGTGCCTTCCAAAATCTAAGCTGGCGCGCTCAAAGGCAGTTTTCGCAACCAACATCCCGTTGCGTGTTTCTTTTGTGCCGCCGGATTTTGAAATGATGATGCAAAGCGTCCTGTTCAACCCACCGCCAATTGTGGCCAAAACGCGATCCATTCCGTCCGGGTCGGTGTTGTCAAAAAAATGCGGCTTGAGCTTGTCCGTGCGCGGATCGCCCAGCGCGTGCGCGACAAATTGCGGACCGAGCGCCGAACCGCCAATGCCGATGAGCAAATAATTTTCAAATGGTCCTCCAGCACCGCGAATTTCGCCCGCGTGAACCTTCGCGGCAAAAATGTTGACTTGATCAATTGCATCCTGAATTTCCTTGCGAATTTCCGGCGTCGGTGCGAGCGCTGGATTGCGCAGCCAATAATGTCCGACCATCCGGTTTTCATCGGGATTGGCAATGGCTCCGGCTTCGAGAGCGTCCATGTCCGCGAGCGCCTTCTGGATTTTCGGCTCCATCGCGGCGAAGAAGGCGTCGTCCACATTCATCCGGCTCAAGTCCACGGCCAATCCAATTTCAGGAAACTCGGTATAATATTTTTGAAATCGTTCCCACCATTGCAACTTTGAATAATTCATAAATTCTCCAAGCATATCGAATAACCTTAATGGGAAAGCCTGGCAAGAAAAGAAATGGAAAATTCCGCGCGCGATTGCGCCGGAGATTTTCAGCAGAGAAATTCGTCCGTTAACGACAGGGGCGATTTATTTTGCCGGCAGCGTGATCTGAATGTTTGTCCACTTCCCGACGCGCGATTTGATGCGAATGGTGCCGCGATGCGTTTCGATGATGCGCCCGACAATTGCCAGACCGAGGCCCGTGCCTTTGGCTTTTGTCGTGGCCAGCACTGCCGTGAACGCGCGCTTTTGCATCTCCTCACTCATGCCTTTGCCGATGTCCTTGAATTCCACGACGACGTGTGTTGGCTGCGCGCTCGTGCGCGGCAGACGAATTCCGCGCGTCCTGATGGTGAGCGTGCCGCCGTCGGACATGGCTTCGGCGGCGTTGAGAATGAGATTCAAAAACGCCTGTTCCAATTGCGGCGCGTCGCCCATGACCGGCGGCAAATCCGTCTGCAAATTACGAATCAATTTGATGTTTTGATTCGCCAGCTTGTGCCGGACGAGCAGGCCAAGCTCCTCAATCAGTTCATTGAGATTGACCGGCGCGAGTGTCGGTTCGGTCGTGCGCGCGAAATCCAAAATCTGTTCCACGATTTTGTTCAGGTGCTCGATTTTTGATTCAATGATTTGTGCGTCCTTGGCGCGCGGGTCGTTGGCGGGAAACTTCAAATCCAGAGAGTGATAAAGCAATTTCATCACCGTGAGCGGATTGCGGATTTCGTGCGCGACCTCGGCCGCCAGCAATCCAAGCGCGGAAAGCTTTTCATTCTGGCGCAACTGCTCCTCCACATCCACGACGCGCTCGTAAAGCCGTGCCTTTTCAATCGCAATCGCCGACAATTCCGCCAGCGCGCTCAAAATCCTGATCTCCTCGTTGGAAAAATTGTAAAGCCGGCTCGTATAAACATTCAGCGCGCCGATGGACTGCCCGGCGAACAACAGCGGCACGCTCAACAACGAAATCAATCCCTCGCGCCGCGCGACCTCGATGTTTTGATAGCGGCCCGAAGTCTGCACGTTGGCGATCTGCAACGGCTTTTTGCGCCGGACGACGACGCCGAGCAAACTTTCCCCGACACTCAAGCGCGGCTTCTTGATATAAGCGGTGCCCGCGCCGTAGCTCGCGCGCAAGTCGAGCCACTCGCGGCTTTCATCCAGCATCATCAACGAGCACATCCGCGCCCGCATCAGCTCGCACGCCTCGCGCGTGATGACGCGCAGCGCCTCGTCCAAATTCAAAGTGGAATTGATTGCGCGGCTCACGCTGGAGAGCGACTCGAACAAATGCACCTTCAATCGCAATTGCTCGTAAAGCCAGGTGTTGTGAATCACCTTGGCCGCCTGCACCGCGAGTTGTTCGAGCAATTCCTGGTCTTCCGTGCTGAAGGCGTCCGCGCGGTCCGAATCTACGTTGATCACGCCGCGCGTTTCGCCGTTCACTTCGAGCGGCACGGCCAGTTCCGATTTCACGCCACGCCGGGCGGCGACGTAGCGCGAGTCCTGCGTCACGTCGCCGACGCGCGCGGGTTTGCCGTGGCGCGCGACCCAGCCGGTGACGCCTTCGCCGACGCGCAATTTCATTTTTGTCGCCGCGCCCGGCAGGTTTTGCGACGCGGAGATTTCCAGGAAGCCGGAATTGGGATTGATCAGCACGAGCGAGCCGGAGCTCGCGTTCATCAGGCGGACGGCCTCGCTCACGATCAATTGCAACGCCTCCTGCGATTCGAGCGTGGAGTGGATGACATTGCCCACTTGATAGAGCAACTCCAGCCGCTCGTGGCGCAATTTCAATTTCGAAAATTCGTCGTTCACGTCTTCAAATTTTTAGTTTTGAATTTTTAATTTTGAGTTCGCCGCCGCGACCCTGCCTCCAATTTAAAACTCAAAATTAAAAACTTATCTGACCCGCGCCATCAGGAACAGGCCGGTTGCGGCAAAAAAAATGTTCGGCAACCACGCGGCCAGCCACGCTGGCAATTCGCCGCCTGAACCGAACGCGAGGCTGACCGATTGCAGCACGAAAAAGGTGAAGCAAATAAAAATACTGCCCGCCACGCCGAAAAACAGATTCCGCCGCCCCGTCGTCGCGCCGAAGGGAATGGCGATGAGCACGACGACCACGCACGTCCACGGCGCGGCCAGCCGTCCGTAAAATTTCGTGAGCAGCCAGGCGGATTCGTCGCGCGGCAAATCGGGATGCAGCCGCAGATAGCCCAGAATGTCCGCGAGCGGAATGTCAGCCTGGCGCGTGCTCAAGTGGTTTTGATAACTGCGGATTTTGATTTCGCTCTCGATTTGCGCCGGCGTTTCGTCAAATTGCGGCATCGCCAGCGCGTTTGCGTTGGTCAACTCAACCGGAACCGGAGGCTCCGTCGCATTGGCCGGCGAAAATTCTTCCTTCGCGTCGAAAAACACCCACTCGCCGTTCGTGCGAATTGCGCGCGCGGCGTTCAACTGGTAACTCGAACCGTCGGGCAATTTCCAGTTGACCTGCGGGTTGAGCATTTTGGCGGTCTTGACGTTGTAAAAATTGAAATGCCACAAGCGATGTTCCCGCTGGTTGGCAAAACCGTGGAATTGATCCTGCGCGTTGTCATTTGGCTTTGGGACGTAACGATTCAAAATCCGGTCCGCCCAGTCCGCGGCGCGCGGCGCCACGATTTCATTCAGCGCAAACAGCGCCGCGCCCGTTGCTAGGCCCACGATCAAATACGGCACGCAAACGCGCCACAAACTCACGCCAGCCGCGCGCATGGCGGTGATTTCGTTGTGGCGCGCGTGGTTGGTCAACGTGTAAAGCAGCGCGAGCAGCAGCGCGATGGGCAGAATCGTGACGAGAAATTGCGGTGTGATCGCCAAGACGTAGCCCAGAATATCGAGCGTGTGCAGTTTGTGCTCCTGCAATTCCTCCAGCTCCGAAAACAAGTCGTAGGAAATTCCGAACAGCAGAAAGCCGACAAGGCAATAGGCCAGCGGCGTGAGCAATTCACAGAACAAATAGCGGTCGAGCAAACGCATTGTGCTGGAAAGGTAGCGGGCGCAAGTCGCACGGGGCAAGTTTTGTCCGCGACGAAAATGGCTGCATCATCGTGGCAACGGCGCGGCGCTGACGGGAATCGCGTTGGTGCCGGCAATCACGGCCATTCCCTCAATTCGCAAATCCGGCCAGGGCAATTGATTCGTGAGGGCCGACCGCGGGCTGGCAACGAGGCCGCTGGCAAGTGAAAGCGATTGAGGCAGGCCCGCCGTCGCGTTGGAAATCACCAGCAAATTTCCGGTGAAAACCACGTTTTGTTTCAACGTCAAGTTTGTCCCAGCCACGCGAAAGAAGAAACGCCTGGCGGCCGGCGCTTCCATTTCGCCGCCAACCGCGCCCCGATTTGTTCCATTTCCAAATTGCAGCGAGCCCCGGTAAGTTGAACCGTCGCTGTCCACGACGGCCAGGTCCGCGCCGCTTTGCCGCATTTGAAAATTTTCCAACACAGGCGCGCGATTGGAAATCGCAAGGCTGTCTTGGAAACTTGCCGTCGGTTTGAGTGCGAGCCTCATTTGCAGGAAAGCCGTTTCGGCAAATTGCGCGGCGTTGGTCTGCAACAAACCGGTTGCGGGAGCTAAACGCCGATCCGCCGCAATTGGCGGCGGCGAAGCGACCGGCGAATTCAAAGCAAAACCCATTTTGCCGCTGCCGTTCACAACGGCGGGTTCGCGTTGATTTTCCACACTGTTAGCAGCGAGGATTGTTGTGCCGGTATTTGTCGGCGCAAGCGCTTTTGCCATGGCAATCGCAGTCGGAGCACTCACGCTGTTAATTTCCTCGCCGGTGACACTTTCCGCTAAAGCAACTGGAAGCGATTCCTGGTTTGTCAATCCGGCAAGCTGCGCGCCTCTGGCGTATTCGACGCGCCCGTCCGCGAACAAAACCGCGCAGCCATTTTCATCGCCCGGCGAATACGCGAGCACGGCGTTGTTCGACAGGTCGTCCAAGTTTTCCCCGCCGGCGACATAGACAAATTTCTTGCCGCTTACCGGGTCGGTTAAAATTTTTCCGGCGACAAATCCGTTCGTCAGCGCGTCGAGCGACGCGGGCAATTGGCCGTTGTTCTGCTCGGCGGCCAATTGCGCGGCGGCGCCGATTTGTTTCAGGTCGCTCACTGCGGCAATGCTTTGCACCTTGTGTTTCGCCGTGCTAATAGCCGGCAGAAGCATCGCTGCGGCGAAGAAAATCACGAGCGCAAATCCCAGCAAAAAAGCCCATTGCTGCCGGAACAATTGCCAGAGCGAAACCGAATCGTCTTCCGCGTCCGGCGGCGACGCGCGGCGTGCGGCTTCGTCCTGCAAAAGCCGGCGCGTCACCGGGTGCGGTATCAGCGGCCCGCCCGCGTTGGCGCGGCGCTTTTGGGCGTAAGCCCGCAGCAATTTTTCAATTTTGCGTTCCGGTTCCATTTTATTTCGTCATTCGTTCGGCCATCAGTCAGACGGGAGAACGTCCGGGTTTTCCCGCGAAAAAATTCTGCGGGCGACTTGCTCCAGCCGGTCCAGGCATTTGCTCAAGCGCGAACTGACGGTTTTTTGGTTCAGCTTCAACGTCGTGCCCAGTTCTTCGTAGCTCAAGTCGCCGAAGTAGCGCAGTTCGACGATTTCGCGGCACGGCTCGCCGAGGCGGTCGAGCGATTCGCGCACAAGCGCCATCCGCTCGGCGGTCATCAGCAATTCGTCCGGCGCGGGCAAATTGCCCGGCGGATCGGATGCCAGGCCGCTTTCGGGATTTTCGGCTTGAAGCGAAATCGTCGCCTGTCCGCCTCCGCGCTTGGCGGCAATCCGTTTCTCGCGGAAGTCGCGCGCCTTGTTCGCGGCGATGCGGAAGAGCCACGTCTGGAACCGGCTTTCGCCGTGGAAGGAATCGAGATTTTTGATGACGGACAGAAACGCTTCCTGGCAAATTTCGTCCGCGTCCTCGCGCGTGAACTCGGGTGAAAGCTGGAAAATGAAGCGTCCTGCCGCCGCGTAATGCCGGTCGAACAATTCGTCCCACGCCGTCGCTTCGCCGCGACGGCAGCGCGCCAGCAATTCGGCTTCTGGATCCATGCGGCCTTGATTTTATTTCAGCGCGCGGGAATTGAACAGAATTTCTGCAGGAGCATTTCGTTCGGTGTTCCGTCTGACCAGACATGAAGTCATTGTTCCGCCGCGTGAAATTCTCCCGCCGCCCGCGGATTCGCGGTGACAATTCTTTTACAAATCATTTACCCGCGCCTGACACATTCGCGCCGGTCGCAATGCTAAAAATTTTGCATGAAGCCGATTTCCTGCACCGCCGGTTAACTTCAACCATGGAGATTGCCATGAAAAAATTCATTCCTACCCTTCTCGTCAGCCTGTTGTTTTGCTCCACCGCCGTTGCCAGACCCGTCACGCCGCCGCCCGTGCTGACGTTCCGCGAAATCAGTTACAACGGTAAATTATCCGACGATGAGGCGCGGTTCACGCTGGATGTTGACGCCGAGGCCGACACCGGCAGTTCCGCGATATTGCTCGAAGGCGACGTGGCGGTGCTGCCGGCGAGACTGCCCGACTCGTTAAGAATTGTCCGCGAGGGCGACCGTTACACGCTCATCGCGGCCCGTTCGGGCCATTTCAAATTTCAACTGGGTGTTGTTGCTAAAATCCAGCACGCCGAGCCGTGGAACCAGGTTTCCTTCATCGGCCCGGCAGCGACGATTGCCTCCATCACCGCGCAGGCCGCTGGCGTGGACACGGAAGTCCAGTTGCTCAACGGCACGTTGCTCGCGTCCGTCAAAACCAACGGCATTTCTCTCGTGACAGGTTTTCTCGGCGCGGATCCTACGGTCTCGCTGCGCTGGCAGGCGAAGGTGGCCGAGATTGCACACAAGGCGTTGTTGATCGCGGATTCCGCCATCACCGCGCAAGTTACGCCGACGGTCATTAAATACACGAGCAAGTTTCATTACGACGTTGTTCAGGGCAACGCGGCGGAACTTGTGCTCTCGCTGCCCGCCGCGCAGGTGCTCACCCACTTGGACGGCGAACAAATCCGCGACTGGCATCTGGCCACGGAAGGCGATTATCAGACGTTGACGGTAGAATTTATCAAGCCGGTTGAAAATGCCTGCGATCTGACGCTTTATTCCGAGCAGGCGGTGGACAGCGCGCACACCACCACGTCGCTGGAGCCGCCGCAGCCGCTGAACGTGGACCGCGAATCCGGCTCGCTTGTGATTTCCGCCGAGGACACGCTGGTGGAAATCGCCACACCCGGCGGCCTGCGCCAGGTCAACGCGCCGGACAACGCACTCGCCGCCTACCAGTTCGACGCGCGTCCGCTCATGCTCGCGCTCACACTCAAACCTATCGTGCCGGAAATCAATGTCACTGACCGCGTGAACTCGCAACTGGAGGAAACGCGCCTGGTGATTTCCCATGGCCTGACGCTGGACGTGGAAAAGGCCGGCATTTACTCGATCGAACTAACGCCGCCGGCCGGCTTCGCCGTTGCGGACGTGCGGGGCGACGGCGTGGAAGATTGGAACGTCAGCAGCGGAAAAATACTCGTGGATTTTTCTGCACGCGTGCTGGGTTCGCGTCAGATTGATGTACAATTGGAGCAGGCGCTGAAAAATTTTCCGGATAAAATCAGCATTGCGCCATTGCACGTGGAGGGTGCGGCGAATGAAACGGCGCAAATTGGCGCGGCGTCCGCGCCCGGAATCCAGTTGCGGACAGACGCGCTTTCCGGCTTGCGTGAAATTCCCGTGAACCGTCTGCCGGACCGCTCGAATGAAATTCTCGCCTACACCGCCGACCAGCCGGATTGGAATTTGTCTATCGCCAGCGAAAAACTCGCCCCGCGCGTCGTAGCCGACGTTTTTAATCTCGTCACCATCGGCGATGGCATCGTTGGCGGCAGCGCGACAATTCGTTACGGGCTGGCGAACCAAGGCGTGCAGGAATTCAAAGTCAGTATTCCGGTGAATTGCAAAAATGTTGATTTCACCGGCCCGGACATCCGCAGCAAGGAACAGTCGAACGATGTTTGGACGATTGGCTTGCAAGACAAAGTCTGGGGCGGCTACACGCTCGTCGTCACTTACGATTATCAATTTGATTCCAAAGGCGCGACGCTGCCAGTTGGTGGCATTCACACAGTAGGCGTGGAACGTGAGACCGGTTCCATCGCCATCACCTCCGCCGCGAACCTGCAGCTCGACGCGCAGTCGGCCGACGGCGGATTGCGGCGCATTGACGAAACCGAGTTGTCCGCCGCCGACCGCTCGTTCATCACGCGCGCCGTTCTGCTCGCCTACCAATACACGGGCAATCGATATGATTTGACAGTGAACGTAAAGCATTTCGCCGAGGAACCTGTCCTCGAAGCGGTGGCTGACCGCACGCAAATCACTTCCGTGCTGACCGACGCCGGCGAAATGCTGTCGCAGGCGTCGTTCATGGTGAAAAATAACGAAAAACAATTCCAACGCTTTCAACTGCCGTCCAACGCGGTGCTCTGGAGCTGCTATGTCAACGGCCAGCCCGCCAAACCGGAGCGTGACGGCGGCGACGTGCTCGTCCCGCTGCCACGTGACACCGACCGCGACCAGGCGTTCGCCGTGGACATCGTGTATGCGCAAACCAACGGCGCGCTCGCCGCGACGTTCGGGAAAAATCTCACGCTCGAAGCACCGCGCACCGACGTGCCGAACACCTACGCCGAGTGGCAGTTGTTCGTGCCGCCGACGTTCCGCCTGTCCAATTTCGGCGGCAGCATGAACGTCGCGCAAGGCACGACTTACGGAATGCTCGACGCTTGGGAGAAATTCCTTGCGTTTTACGGCGAGGTTTTGCGCGCCAGCGGCGGCGCCATTCTAGTCATGGGCTTGCTGGGGTTTCTCGTTATCGCGCTCGTGATTTCGGCGGCGCGGCGTGGCTGGAACGGCGTCATCACCTTGTTCGCGGTGATGGTGGTTCTCGCCGTGCTGGGCGCGATGCTTTTGCCGGCGCTGGCCGCCGCGAAACGCAAGGCGCAACGCATCAATTCGGTCAGTGATCTCAAACAAATCGGCTTGGCCGCAAGAGTATTCGCCGGTGACAACGGCGACCGGCTGCCGATGTCGTTCGAGGAAATGAAAGACGAAATTGTCAACGACAGGGTCACTTACGATGTCGAAACCGGCCAGCGTTTCACCTGGCTCGGCGGCGGAATGTCACTGGACAAGCTCAAGCCCGATTCGGTGCTGGCTTACAGTCCGATTTTTAACGGGCATTGCGAAGTGCTTTATGCCGACGGCAGCGTGGCGCAATTGTCGGCGGAAGAATTCGCGCAATTGTCGCAGCGTGGGCTGGTGCAAACCGCCGCTCCGACGGAAATTGCCGCGCTACAGAGCCGAGCGATTTCACAGGGACAACTTCAAGAAGAATCGGGCGCGGGACAGGCGCTGCCACCCACGACCCTTTCCATCGGTGGGAATGGAAACTTCAACGCGGCAATGCCGGTCGCAATGCAGCCTCCGGGTGCCATCTCCGGCATTGCCGCGCCCACCGCAGCGGGCATTCGTTCCATCCGGATTGACTTGCCGCAAACCGGCCAGCCGTTTTTGTTCACGAAAGTTCTCAACGTGGGGAACGTCCCGCTTTCCATTCAAGCACACATCATGCCGCTGCGCGCGTATGAAACGATTCAAATGATGTGGCAGACGGCGGCGTTTTTGATCGGTCTCGCCGTTTGGTGGTGGCACTGGCGGCGCGAACAGCGCAATACCTTCATCCTCACCGTCGCGCTGGCGCTGATGCTCGTCTCCGTGTGCAGCCTGCTCGTGGAATGGCGCGCGTTGCACGACGCGCTTATCGTCGGATTTCCCATCGCGGCGCTGGCAATCATTTCACTGGTCATCTGGAAATACTGGCCGCGCGACGCAAAAACGGATCCGGCGGTCAAACTGCCATCGTTCGAACCGCCAACAACGGAGCCGGGGATTCCGCCGGTCGTCGCCGCGATTGTGCTGCTCTTCGTGCTCGGCTTGACGGGCGCAAAGGCGGACGATTCCGCCATGGCTTCCATCGTTTCCGCGAATTATTCCGGCACGATCAATGACCGCGTCGCGGCGCTGGACGCGACGCTGCAATTTTCCGCCGTGCAAGCCGGTGAAATCATCCCGCTGTTCAGTAACGACGTGGCTGTCCAGCAATTCACCGTCAAAAGCGGCAGCGCCGAGCTGGTCCGCGACGGCGACAACCTTGCCGTAAAACTCGATGGCCGCGGCGACGCGACGCTCGAAATCAAAATGCTGGTCAAAATCGCCGGCGACGTGACGAAACGCCAGCTGGTGTTTGCCATTCCGCCCGCGTTGTCCAGCCAGATCGCCTTTACGCTCGACGAAGCCCAGGCCGACGTGGATTTTCCGACGGCAATTTCCTTCAAACGCATTTTGGACAATGACACGACGCGCGTCGAAGCTGTTATCGGCGCGGCCAGCCAGGTTGAATTGCTTTGGACGCCGCGGGTGAAGCGCGCCGACGAGGTCGCCGCGACGATTTTTTGCCAGAACAATTCGCTGGTGACGTTCGGCGGCGGAGTGATGAACGTCCGCGCGACGCTCGATTATCAAATCACGCAGGGCGAATTGCGGCAGGCGCGGGTGCAATTGCCCGCCGGCCAGAAATTGTTGAGGGTCGAAGGAAGCGGAATTCGCATGTGGGAAGTCAAACCTGGGAGCGCCGCTGGGTCGCCGGCGTTCCCAGGGCAAACGCTCGTCGTGGATTTGTTGAAAGGCGTTTCGCCGTCGTGGCAGTTGACGATTGAAACGGAAAAAGTCCTCGGGACATCGCTGACGAACGAGCCGGTTACCGTGCCGCAAGCGCTGGACGTGAAACGCGAAACGGGTTTGGTCGCCTTGCGCGGGTCGGAAGGACTGGGGCTGTCCGTCGTCTCCGCATCCGGTTTGCAGCGCGTGGACGCGGAAGAATTCACGCGCGCGATCGCGGACACGACCGGAGACCTGTTCAGCGTGTTCCAATTTTCCAAGCCGGACTTCGCGTTGAACGTCAGCGTCGAAACCATCCAGCCGGAAATTGAAGCCGTCGTCCGCAATAATTTCCGCGTGAACGCCGAGCAGGTTTCGCTTTCGGCAACGATTGATTATACAATCAAACGCGGTGGCATTTTCGCGCTGGCAGTCGCGTTGCCGGAAGGTTACCGGGTCGAGAGCGTGAGCGGAGACAACATTCAGCAATGGACAGAAAATGATGCCGGTTCGCGCATGCTCCAGGTGGCGTTCAAAAACCGGACGGGCGGCGCTTACACGTTGAGCCTCCAACTCACGCGCGATTTGAAGGAACTGCCGAAATCGCTCGCGCTCGCCGGCGTGTATCCGCTCGGCGCGGCGAAGCTCACGGGCTTCATCGCCGTTTCCGCCGAGCCGGGCGTGGCGGTGCAGACGGAAACGTTCGAGGGATTGACGGAAATTCCCGCAGTGTCGCTGCCCAATTACGCGACGTTTGCGAACGCCGGCGACTTGCTGGCCTACAAATTCATTTTACCGGAGCCGAAAAATTTGCCGGAATGGAAATTGTCCGTGACGACGGAAGCCGTGGCCGCTTGGGTGCGCGCCGAAGTCGTCAGCACCTTCATGCTTGCCGACTCGCTGGCCAGCGGTCGCGCGCTGGTGCGTTACGACATCGCCAACGCGCCGGTGAAGGAGTTGCGCGTGCGCGTGCCGGAGAATTTCCAGAACGTCGAAATCACCGGCCCGAACATCCGCAGCCGCGAACAAACCGGCGACGTCTGGCGCGTCACGCTGCAAAATCCGACGAGCGGGATTTACACGCTCGCCATTACCTGGGACCAGCCGATCTTGGACACGAACGCGATGGAAATCGCCGGCGTCTCCGCCGTCGGCGTGGAACGCGAAACCGGACTGCTCGCCATTTCCGCCAAGGCGCCGTTGCAAATCGGCGAAGCTGGCGCGACGGATTTGCAGCGCGTGGACACCGGCGATTTTCCTGATTGGGCCGGCAGTCCCGATCCGGCGACGGCGCTGGCGTATCGCTACGTCCGGCCCGGCTACAAACTCGCGTTGAGTGTGCGACGGCTCAACGAGGCGCAGGTGCTGGAAACGATTGTTGACGACGCGCGGTTCACGAGCGTTGTGGCTGCCGACGGGCAGATGATGACCGAAATGTCGCTGTCCGTGCGTGACAATGGCCGGCAATTTCTGGAAATCGCGCTGCCGGGCGACGCCAGTGTCTGGTCGGCCTTTGTCGCCGGCCAGCCGGTGCGGCCAAGTGTGCGCGACGGCAAAATTCTTCTGCCCATCGAAACCTACGCCGTGGACGGCGGCGCGGTGTCCGTGGATTTGACCTACGTCGGCACGAATTATTTTCCACGCGGGCAGGGACAAATCGGCTTCGTTTCGCCGACGTTCGACGCGCCGCTGAAGAACGCGCGCTGGGAACTTTACCTGCCGCCGGATTACGACTACAAAAACTTTGAAGGCACGATGTCACGCGAAACCGCGCCCACGGCGGAACTGGTCACGGCGAATTTTTCGAGCCTCGATTATTCGCGCATGGAACAGGTGAACAAATCACAGGCGCAGGCGGACCTCAACCAGGACGTGACCGAAGCGCGGCAACAATTGCTGAACGGAAACGTGAGCGCGGCCAACACAGTTTTCAATCGCGCCAAGGGAAAAATTGCCGCGGGCGACGGGCGGATTTACAACGCGGACGTGACCCAGTTGCAAAAGGACTTGCGGGCTGCGCAGGCAAGCAACCTCGTGCAGGCGCAAGACGCCTTTTCCGCGAAAGACGGTTGGGTCAGCAGCGGCGAAGAGGCCAACGCTTCCGTGCCGCAGCCCAACTTTGAATACGACAGCGCCGCTGCCGAGCAGCAGTCGTCCAAATTGCAGCAGGCGCAGGAAATCGTGACCGCAAAAGTCCAGCCGCTGCGCGTTAATCTGCCGGTGCGCGGGCTGCACTTCGCGTTCACACAGGTGTTGCAGACGGAGACCGACCGGCCGATGACGATTCAATTGTTCGCCGCGAATGCCAAGGCCGTCGACTGGCCGCTGCGGATTCTGGCGGGCGCTGGCCTGTTTCTGGTTCTCTGGATTCTGGTGGCCGTTCTGTCGCGTGTGACGTTACGTGTGAAAAATGCGTGAGCGAACGGCGATTTTTTGTTCGTGGTGATGCGCGCGGTTTGTTAAGTTGCGCGGGACGATGCAAATTGCCGAAACAAACTTTTCCCGCCACTGATGTTTTAATTTCCACAATCCGCCATGAGCACGCCCCCGCCTGACGCCGCACGCGAAACTTACCGGAAAATCGCCGACAACATCTCCAAAATCATGCGCGGCCAGGCCGGCCCGACGCGGCATCTGCTCGCCGCGCTCGCCAGCGGCGGACACGTTTTGCTGGAGGATTTTCCTGGCACGGGCAAGACGACGCTGGCCAAGGCGCTCGCGCGCTCGATTGACGCGCAGTTCAAGCGCCTCCAGTTCACGCCGGATTTGTTGCCGTCGGACATTCTGGGTGTCTCGATTTTCAACCAGCGCGACCAGCAGTTTCATTTTCACGAAGGGCCGATTTTCACGAACATCCTGCTCGCCGACGAAATCAACCGTGCCTCGCCTCGCACCCAATCGGCGCTGCTCGAAGCGATGGGCGAAAGCCAGGTGAGCGTCGAGGGCGAACGGCGGAATTTATCGGAATTGTTTTTTGTCATCGCCACGCAAAATCCCGTCGAGTTTCGCGGCACGTATCCGCTGCCGGAGGCGCAAATGGACCGGTTTGCCCTGCAATTCACACTCGGCTACGTCCAGCCGGAGGAGGAAACGGCCATCCTTACCGCGCAACAACACAATCATCCACTCGACCAATTGAAACCCGTTACAACCCTCGCCGACGTACTTGCGCTCAAACGCGCGGCGGAAGATGTGCGCGTCAGCAACGAATTGAAGCGTTACGCCGTGGATTTGGTCGCGGCGACGCGCGCGGCGAACGGCGTCCAGCTCGGCGCGAGTCCGCGCGCATCCATCGCGCTGATGAAAACCGCGCAGGCGCTGGCGTTGTTCGACGGCGCGGATTTCGTTACACCGGAACAAATCCAATCGCTCGCCGTGCCGGTCATTGCGCACCGGCTGGTCCTGGAGCCGCAAGCGCGCTTTTCCGGCCAGACGGCGCGCGGCGTGGTCGAGGAAATTTTGAAGAAGCTGAAAGTGCCGGCATGAAAAACAGTCGAGAGCCGAAAGTCGAGAGTCGAAGGCAAAATCCGGCGCTCGACTCGCGACTCTCGACCGTTGACCATTTGTGAGGCCGATTTACAAATTGTTTTACCGGATTTACCGCGCCATCTCGTCGTTGTGGTATTGGGCGCGGCGGCGATTCACACCGCCCGGCTTGTGTGTGGCCGGCGTGTTCATCGTCGCGGGCGGCATGGGCACGGACATCGAAAACACGATTACTTACCAGGTTTTCGCTCTGACGTTGACACTGTTGATTTTTGGCTTCGTGGGCAGCCGGTTTTTCCGCGGAAAGTTTTCCGCGACCCGTTCGCTGCCGCGTTTCGGCACCGCCGGCCAGCCGCTGCATTACCGCGTGACGGTGAAAAATTTGACGGCACGAACGCAAGCCGGTTTGACGCTGCTGGAAAATCCCAACGATCCGCGCCCGCCGTTTGAGGAATGGCTGGCGTTTCAACAGACTGAAAACAAACGCCTGCGCGCCTTCCGCGTCAGCGAGCGGCGGCGGAAAAATCCTTTCCAAGCCGTGAAACTGACCGAAGCCGTGGTCCCGCCACTGTTGCCAAAAAGCGAAACGGAAGTGCTGTTTGAAATTCTGCCGCTGCGCCGTGGCGTCCTGCGCCTGTCCGGCATGACGCTGGCGCGGCCCGATCCGCTGGGACTTTTCCGCGCGTTCAGCAAGGTTTCCGCGCCGCAGACGGTTTTGATTTTGCCGAAACGCTATCCGTTGCCGCCCGTCGCGTTGCCCGGCACGATGAAATATCAGGAAGGCGGCGTCGCGCTGGCCGCAAACATCGGGCGCAGCGAGGAATTTGTTTCGCTGCGCGATTACCGGCGCGGCGATCCGGTGCGCCATCTTCACTGGCGAAGCTGGGCGAAGACGGGCAAGCCCATCGTGAAGGAATTTGAGGACGAATTTTTTGTGCGTCACGCGCTCGTGCTCGACACATTCACGGACGAGCCGCACGGCGAAATTCTGGAGGAAGCGGTTTCCGTCGCGGCGTCGTTTGCCTGCACGGTGTTGTCGCAGGAATCGCTGCTGGATTTGCTCTTCGTCGGGGCGGAATCCTACTGCTTCACCGCCGGGCGCGGCCTCGGCCAGATGGATCAAATGCTGGAAATTCTCGCCGCCGTCCGCGCCTGCAACAAGCCGTTCGCGACTCTCGAACAACTCGTCGTTGGCCACGTCGCGGTCGTGAGCGGCTGCATTTGCGTGCTGCAAAAGTGGGACGACGCGCGGAAAAAGTTCGTGAAGAAACTGCGCGCGCTCGGCGTGCCGGTGATGGTGACGGTCATCACGCGCCCGGGCGGGAAAAATTTGGACGCCGGCCCGCTGCGTGATGAGCCGGAAAATTTTCACGTTTTGGAAATCGGGAAAATTGGGGAACAACTCGCGAAACTGGCATGACTGAAAGCGCCCCAACTTTTGAAACGCGCGTGATGAAGACGCCACCGTTGTTATTGGGCGCGGCGCTGGCGTTTTGGGGCTGGCAATCGGGATTTTTGTTCGCCGGCGTCATCATGGGCGTCATCCTTGAAAGCGCGCGCTTTGTCAGGGTCCGCTGGGATTTGTCGGACAATGATTTCCGCCGCATTCTGACTTTTTGCACGCTGCTGATGTTTGCGTCCGTGATTTATGCCTTCACCAGCAACGAGGGCAGCGGCGGTTTCGGCAGCTTGTTTCACGGGCCCGCGGCCGCCCGCAATGCCGGTTTCGCCAGCGTGCGGGCTTCCACCGCGCTTTTTTGCTGGCTGCCGATGATTTTGTTTTTTTTCGCCCTGGCGCAAATATTCGGCACGCGCGAAAAAATTCCCTGGACGGCATTATTGCTCACTGCGCACTGGCGTTCCCGGCGGGAATTGAAACTAGGCCAGGCCGGTCCGGTGGGCGGCGTGAACGTCTCCTATCCGTATTTCATCGTGTGCCTTTTTTCCGCGAGCTTCCATCCCAATGTGGCCGAAAGCAGCGCGACCTTTTTTTGGGGGATGGATATCCTGGTTGTCTGGGCGTTGTGGCGGTTTCGTCCGCGGCGTTCAGGAATTATCGTTTGGACGCTGGCCGTGGCCGTGGTGATCGTTCTCGCATTTTCCGGCCAGCGCGGAATCGTCGGGCTTGGGCGTTTCATCGAAGGTTACGACGCGCAGTGGCTCTCACGTTTCGCGCGGCAAAGCACGGACCCCATGCAAAGCATGACGGCCATCGGCCAGATTGGTGAATTGAAATTGTCCAGCCGGATCGCCATCCGGCTGCACACGGAGAATAACCAGCCGCCGCCGGCTTATTTGCGCGAAGCCAGCTACCGTCTCTACCGTTCCTTGCGGGAAAGCTGGTATGCAGGCGGGTTGCCAAATGATTTTGAACTCATTCCACCTGAAACAAACCAGACGACCTGGATGCTGCTGCCGAAAACCAACACGGCGTCGGTCAACATCGCCTGCTACCTCAACGACTGGTCGCAGGAGTATGGCACGCCGGAAGGATTGCTGCCGTTGCCATCCGGCTGCAGCCAGTTGGAAAATCTGCCGGCCATCACGTTGAAAAAAAACACCGCCGGCGCGGTTCTCGCCGCCGGCCCCGGCCTCGTCATTTTCGACGCGCGTTACGGTTCGGGCGAAACCATTGATTCCCCGCCCGATACCAGCACAAATTTAATGGACTTGTCCGTGCCGACCAATGAAGTTCCCGCGCTCAAACAAGTCATCGCCGAAATGAACTTATCCGGCGCGGACGAAAACAAAACGCTTCTGGCCGTCAGCGGATTTTTCCAAAAAAATTTCACCTACAGCCTCTGGCAGGGGAAAGACCAGCCGGCGACGAACAATGAAACGCCGCTGGCGCGCTTCCTGTTGACCAGCCGCAGCGGCCATTGTGAATACTTCGCCACCGCCACCGTGCTGCTGCTGCGCGAACTGGGCATTCCCGCGCGCTACGCCGTCGGCTATTACGTCCACGAAAAATCCGGCGGCGGCTACGTCGTGCGCGCACGCGACGCGCACGCGTGGTGCCTCGTGTGGGACAAAAAAACGCGGACTTGGACGGACTTCGACACCACGCCCGGTTCGTGGATTGCGGCGGAGGACGAACGCGCGTCGGTCATGCAATGGTTTTCCGATTTTTGGTCGTGGGTCGGTTTTCAAATCGAAAAATTCCGCTGGGGGCAAAGCGACCTGCGCCAATACATCCTGTGGGGAATGGTTCCCGTGCTGGCGTTGCTGTTGTATCAAATCATCTTCCGGCGCGGACGCAAACGCCAGCCGCAATCCAAGGCCGGCCAATCCGCCGCTGAAATTTTCCGGCCGGGGCTGGATTCCGAATTTTATCTGCTCGAACGCAGGCTGGCCGCGCGCGGCGCGGCGCGCGCGCCGGGCGAACCGCTGTCCGGCTGGCTGTCGCGCGCGGTCGCCGATCCCGCCCTGGCCGCGGCCAAAAATTCATTGGAAGAATTGCTGCGGCTCCATTACCGCCACCGGTTTGATCCGCGCGGCCTGGACGCCTCCGCCCGCGAGACGTTGCGCCGCGAATCGAAAGTTTGCCTGGCCCGGCTGGAAGAGGTTTAAGCCGGCAGTGTTTTCGGATGAAGCGTAGTATATTGATGCTGCTCTTGCGGAGCCTAAATTATTTCTTCTCCGCCGTCAGTGTCAGGAAAATTTCTTCAAGCTGGCCGGAACTGCCGCTTTGTTTCCGCAATTCCTCGCGGTTGCCCAAGGCAATCATTTTTCCGCCGTGGATGATGCCGATGCGGTCGGCCATTTCCTCGGCGATGCTCAATTCGTGCGTGGAGAGCAGCACGGTCATGCCCGCGCGCGAGCGTTCCTTCAAAACATCCTTCACCACGCGCGCGTGCTGCGGGTCGAGGCCCACCATCGGCTCGTCAATCACGAACACTTCCGGCTCGTGCAGCAGCGCCGACACGATGGCGACGCGCTGGCGCGTGCCGTGCGAAAGCCCTTCGAGCGCGCGGTCCGCAAATTCGCCGAGATGAAATCGCAAAATCAAATTTTCCGTGTTCGTTTGAATTTTTTCATCAGGCATTTGGAACAACTGGCCGGTGAACCGGAAAAATTCCCGCGCGGTGAGCTTCTCGTAGAGAAAGGGAAAATCGGGGACGTAGGCGATTTTGCGGCGGGCGGCGAGTGGCTGCGTTTGCATGTCGAAACCGCAGACGCGCGTGGCGCCGGCGGTCGGTTTCATCAGGCCGGCGAGGATTTTCAACGTGGTGGTTTTGCCGGCGGCGTTCGGGCCAAGCAGCGCGAAAAATTCGCCGCGCGGAATCGTGAGCGTGACGTCGTTGACCGCGACGAGGTCGCCGAATTTCTTCACGAGATGGTCGAGTTCGATCACAAAGTTGTTTCAGGATGGATTCCAGCCGTCGGGCGCGGCGGTGAGGCCGCCGGGCAGTTCGATGCGCAAAATGTCGCCGAGCGTGCTGACGTAAATGACGATTTTATTTTGCAGCCATTGCGTTTCGAGCCGATAAACGGAAACCGGCTCGCCGCCAATGGTCAGCCGTTCGCGGCGCGCCTCCCAATGCAGGCTTTGCAGAAGCGCGGCGGGCGTTTGGGGCAGTTCGGGCCAGTCGAAATCGCCGGGGCTGTCGGAAAAGGCGTTCAACACGGTGTTGGGATTTTGCAATTGGTCAAAGGTGAAGGTGCGCGAAATGGTTGAGCCATCGGAGGTGATTATCAGCGTCGCAGTTTGGTTTGTGGCGATGGAATGGATTTCAATTTCTGCGGCAGGCGCGGTCATTTTCAATTCCAGTTCGCGCCAGGCGCGGTTCGGGAAAAATTTGAGTTGGCCGTCAAATCGCAGCCGGTTGGTGAAACTGTCGAGCGCCACGTCGCCGTCGAAGCGGATTTGGTAGCCCGCGCGCACGGCGATGCCTTCGGGCGGCGGACTGTTTTCGTCGAGCTGGGACATGGCCTGTTCGACGCCAGTGGAAAATTCGCAAAAGCCGGTTCTTTGCCGGTCCTGATAAACGTCCAGCGTGGAAATGTCCGGTGCGGTCAGAATTTTCCGCCAGACCAAATCCACGGGCACGGAAATGCCGCCGTCGGACGGGCCGTATTCCACGCGCCACAGCAAGACGTTCATCACGACCCAAAATGCCGTGATGAAAAAAAATGTGAGTCGCGGCATCATGCGGACTCACGGAAGGTTCAAGACCTGCCCGACGCGCATGTGCCGCGGATTGAGGCCCGGATTCGCGGCGAGCAGTGCGTCCAACCCGACGCCGTATTTGCGCGCGATGGAAATGGGCGTCTCCCCGGCGACAACCGTGTGCGTGCGCGGCCGGGCGGCCGGAGCGGGAGGCGTTTCCGGATGGTTTGCGTCCGCCGCGGGGGATTGGGCTGGAAGCGGAGTCGGTGTTGGTTGCACCGCGGCGTTGTCCGGCAAATTTGTTTTCGCGGCCTGCTGGCTTTGATACCACGCGCGCCATTTGTCCACTTCATCCTGCAACCGGCGGTTTTCTTCAGTGAGACTCTCCAGTTGCTGCGCCATGGCCGGCGTGCTCGGCAACTGCATCACGTCGGCGGCGAGCCGTTGTTTGCAGACATAAATCCGCTGCCGGATGAGATCGGCATTTTCGGCATTTGGATCCAGTTTCAAATACTCCTGATAGTGGTAAATTGCCGCCGCCGGATCAGGCACCTTGCTGTCGAAAAGCATCGCGAGCTGGTAATGCGCCGCCGCCGAATGAGGATCGACCTCGAGCGATTCCTCAAACGCCTCGACCGCGCCCTGATAATCCATTGCGTTGACGCGGCTCTCGCCGAGGACGAAATGCGGCTCTTTTTCGTCGTCCGACTGGTCCTGGCCCGGCGGCGCGCAGCCGCAGAGAACGGCGGCGAGGCACAAGGCAAAAACGCCGGGCAGAAAATGTTTCCGAAAATCCACGACGCGAAATTAAACGAACCGGGCGGGTCGCGCAATCGCGCGCGTGCCGGAGCTTCAACCTTCCGCAATTGAAACTTGAAACCCGAAACCTTAAACTCGAGAGTTGATTGGTCGCGCGCGTGGCGGAATGGCAGACGCGCCGGACTTAGGATCCGGTTCCGAAAGGATTAGAGGTTCAAGTCCTCTCGCGCGCACCAAATTTCTCAATGAAATTGATGCGTTTAGTAATTCAGACACAGTTCTGACACAAGAAACGGCTGAAAGTGAAGGCGCAAATGTGAAATACCCCAAGCGCATCAAATTCCGTGGCCGCGTGCTCGCCACGATCTACGGCAGGTGCAAGGGACGCGATTCCTACCGCGTCGCATGGCAAGTTGCCGGGCAGCGTCGCATGGCGTCTTTCCCGTCCTATTCACTCGCCAAACGTCATGCCGACGGGCTGGTGAAGGATTTGTCCAAAGGCTCGCAAGTCACCGCCTTGAATCCCACGCAAGCCCGCGACGCGCTGGCCGCGATGGAACGTCTCGCGGACTTCTATCGCGCCACAGGACGCCGCGTGTCATTGCTGACGGGCATTTCTGAATTTGTCGAGGCGTCCACCAAGTTGAGCGGGCGCAACTTGGGCGAAGCGGTCGAGGGTTATTTGCGGAACGTCGCCACTGTGAAACGCAAAGACATCGGCGAAGCAGTCACGGAATTTTTGCAAGCCGACGCGCCGCGCACAAAAGCAGTCAACGGACTGCGGGCGCAACTTTCCGCCGATTATGCCAATCATCGCAAAATTCAACTCCGCAAGTTTGCGGATACGTTTCCAAACACCGCTGTTTGTGATTTGAGCAAAGAACACTTGGACACCTTCATCGGTTCACTTGACGATTTTGCTGCAAAAACACGCAACCATTATCGCGCCGCCGTCCGTCAATTTTTGCGTTGGGCGGCTCGCAAAGATTATCTGTCCGTCACGCATCGTTTGGGCGAGGCCGATGGATTGCGCCCCGAACACGCGAACACCGCCGAAATCAGTTTTTACTCGCCGCGTGAACTGGCCGCGCTGCTGGCGAGCGCCGATGAAACTTTGCGCCCGGTGCTTGCCGTTGGCGGGCTGGCCGGATTACGCTCAAAAGAATTGATGCGCTTGGATTGGGCGGACATCTGGCGCGTGCCGGGACACATTGAGATCACGGCGGGCAAAAGCAAAACCCGCCAACGTCGCCTTGTGGAAATCTGCCCGGCTTTGCAGGCATGGCTTGAACCGTATCGCGTCCGCGAACGCGGCAAGTTCTGGCCGGGTGAAGAAAGGACATTTTTGGAACACTACGGCGAACTCTGTGAAACGGCGGAAGTGGCGCGCAAAACCAACGGATTGCGCCACAGTTTTTGCTCGTTTCACTTCGCCTTGCACGCCAACGAAAACCAGACCGCGCAACAGGCGGGCAATTCACCGCAAATGATTCACGCGCACTACAAAGGACTGGCGACAAAAGCCGAGGCGGAAAAATGGTTCAACATCATGCCGCCGGACGCGGCAAAGAACGTCATTCCGCTGTCGCGCAAGAAAGCGCAATGACCGGCACGGATGGTTGACAATGGTAACACAGATGATACTATATGAACGGCTCTTTTGAGATTCGGGAATACATCGCGGACGGACATTCGCCGTTCGCCGAATGGTTTAACGACTTGGACGCGGTGACGGCGGCGCGGGTGGACAGATACATCCGCCGACTGGAAGCGGGCAATTTCGGCGCGGCCAAATCGCTGCGCGACGGCGTGTTTGAATTGCGGCTGGATTTTGGCGCGGGCTATCGCGTGTATTACGGGCGCGAAGGCCGGACAATCATCATCCTGCTCGGCGGCGGCAGCAAACGGCGGCAGGACACCGACATCGCCGCTGCGGTGGAACGCTGGAAACGATACAAACAAACGAAAAACTGATATGGCACTGACACGAGATTACAAGGAAACCGTCGTGGCGCGGATCAAGCGCGACGGCAAATTTGCGCGTGCGCTCTATGCCGAAGCCGTGGGCGCATTGCTGGACGGCGACACCGCCGAAGGACTTTCCATGCTGCGCGATCTGGTTCACGCCGAAATCACGTTCAAGGAACTGGCGCGGCAGACCGGCTTGGGCGAAAAAACACTGCACCGGATGCTGAACCGCAACGGCAACCCGACGGCGCGCAACTTGGGCGCGATTGTGCGGAGCATTGCCGAGGACTTGCATATCAAAACGCGCGTGCTTGTCGCTGCGAATAATTGACGGTTCAACGTGATGCCGACGAATTGGCTGCCCTTTGAAAGGTGACGCGATGAATTCTGCAAACCAGTCGGGTGACAGTATGGAAAGGCGAGTTGTGGACTGGGGCGTGAGCAGGCCGCATGAAGAAGATATGGGTGAGCTTTCGGCTGTTTGGCTCAAATTCGCGCGGCCTTCATTGCCACAAGGGGTTTCAAAGAATCAAATCATCCGCGCGGTTCAATGGTATCGCGGGGACATCGGAACACCCATTGGTCCGGCAATTTTGATATTCAACGAATTGCGGCGCGGGCTATGGGCTAAAGTCAGGTATCTTGAGCCTGCGGAAGTTTTGCGACGGTGGAAAGTCATGTCCGAACCAATTCAACAGGTGATGAATAAACTCGCACACGGTAAAAAAGTGTTTTGCCAGGTGCTCGTCGGGAGCGGCGAAGTCACTGCTGAAAACGTAGATGAAGTTTTCTGGTTCGCTTATCTACCGCCGGAAGTTGCGGCCTTTCAAAGCGAAGCTGACAAGACGAAATGCGTGGCAAATGTGGTGCTTGATTTAGTTGAACGCAGGCATCAAGCAGAATTGGAAAAATTAAAAGCGGAAGGCAACGCAAGGCATGAAGCCGAGTTAATAAAATTTCCAGCGCGCCGGCCACATGAGCCGCTAGATTTTGACCACTATAAAAATCGTGCGGATGTTCTTTGGCAACTTCTCCGCAATGACTGGCCGCGATTTTTTGAAGCGCACGACAAGTTGCAACTGGCGAAAACTGAATCGGAAAGGGTAGAGTGTCAAAAACTCGTTTGGCTCGCCTACATTGCAGATCACAAAGCGATTTACGGAAATTTTCCCGAAGTCAAAGAAGATGAAGCAGCGGAGCTTTGGCGCAATGACGAATACAACCGTTTGATGAGCGATGTTTTGAACGCTCCCCGAAATCACGACAAAAGAAGCTGGCAACTCGCAAATGGCTGGATTGGAAAAAATTACTACCGCATGAATGAAGCGGAGCTTCAAGAAGCTTTTGCGCGTGATTGGAATTACAACCCCGGCTTTCATAAGGGCAACACGCTTGCCAAACACGCCCGCGACATTGGCCTTCGCTTTGCGTTGCCACGCGGAAGGCGAGAAAAGCCAAACTTACTTCCGCCGGGATAAATTCGGACGGTTTTCAAAATCGCATCCGCAATAAATTCTTTTTCCCAATCATGCGCTTTAATTAGCACATGATTGAATCAACACACAATACAGCACCGTCGGGCAAGGCGGGCTTCATTGATGAAAAAGAATTGCTGAAACGTCTCCCCGTTTCACGCCGCACGGCGTTCAACTGGCAACGCTGCGGAAAATTGCCGTGCGTTAAAATTGGCCGGCGCAAATTGTTTCACTGGCCATCCGTTGAAAGCGCGTTGCTGCGCCAGCAACGAGGCGGTGAGCAATGAAGTCCGCGATGCGCCGATCCAAGTGCGATAAATCCACCCTGCGCCGCATTGAAATCATTCTCCGGCGCGGACACTATCGCCGCCGCGCCCGGCGTCGCCCGGCTGCGGAATTGCGCGGCAGATGCACTTGGGGGAATTGTGAATGATTTGCGTGCCATTAAAGCCGCTCCGTTTTGCTGGCAGCACAAAGTCGCGCTGCGAAAAATCCGCGAAGCCTTTGACGCGGAAAAAACCGTTGCCAGCGCACTCGCCGTTTATCTCGCGCTGACAGAAATCGCTTCCGATGATGAAACGGAAGAATTTCAAACGACGCACGCATGGATTGCCAACAAGTCCGGCGTTTCGCCGCGCACGGTTCAAGACCGACTGACAGGACTCGCGGAAATCGGCGTTGTAAAAATTCATACGCCCGCGCTGAAATCACCGTCCACCTACCGGCTGTTGTCCGTCCCGCAACCATTGCCGAACGCCCGGCAACGGACGAAAAAACAATCCTTGCCGTCATCAGAACAAAATGAGAAGAAAGGATTGAAGACTTATTCGACAAAGGCGAGCAAGCTCAATGCGCGGCAAAAAGAACTGGCAGACCGCATTGAAGCCGCGCTCGGCAATCAGTGGACAAATGACGCGGGCAAATGGATTGGCCGAATCAAATCCGCGCCGGGCAAATGCGAGCGCGTGATTGCCGAAGTTGAATCGGCGGTGCGTGAAAGCCGAATCCAAACCACGCACGCGCAATATGCAGAACAAATTTGGAAAGAGTTTGCGCCATGAAATGTCAAAGGAATCTCTTTGAAATTCGCTTATAGCAAGGTGAGAATACATTTCAGGCAACGCGCACGCTTGGAATTTCAAGAAAAAAACACACTGAAAAATAATTATGAGCGACACGAAGCAATGCAGTCTGTGCGGTGCAACCAAACCGCTGACGGAATTTTACACGAAGCCAGATGGCCAGCCGCGCGCCCGGTGCAAAGAATGTCTTCGCGCAGATTCTCGCCGCCGCGATCCAATCTGGCAAAAAGCCAATCCTGAAAAATGTCGGGCAAGAGTTCGGCGCTGGCAACAGCGCAACCCAGAGCGCGTTCGCAAATACGGGCGCGACGGCATGAGACGATTGCGCCGACGCAAACGTGATCGCGGCCAGACGTTTCTCCCGCTCCAATCCGCGCCCGCGTGACTGGTCACTGGCTGTTTTGTAAATCTTCTTTGACCTTTTCGATGGCAGCAGCGTCGGCGGCGGATTCAATCATTTCAACATGCGAAATGTAAAATCGTAAATCACGGTCGCCTTCCTCTTTTTCTTGTGGACAGCCAAAAAAACGCACCCTGTCGCCCTGTTTGAGATTCATTACTTCGGCAAGTTCCGGTGCAGGTTGGTCATCATGTGGATTTTTTTTGAACACGACGCAATCATCAAAGGCATCATCCGATTTATCCTTGATCCAAAACCCAAGCAAAAAGTCTTTGTCATCCCCGTAAAGTCCAATCGCACTGAAATCCTCGAAAGTCCCGTCCATCCAACCTTGCTGGTTCATCACTTTTTCTGGAAAATTTTCAAGCATCTTGGATGTGAATTCCATCTGGCCAGCGGCGCGCATCTGTGTGGCTTCGGCGTCGAGTTGGTGCTGCCGTTGCGCGGCTTTACAATCCTGAAAATAAAGCCAGTCGTTCGTTGAAAGGTCGGAAATTTTCAAGAGGCAGTTCGTGCCATGACTTTTGATGACGATTGCCTCCGTGCCGGAAGTAAAATAGTCGCCGGTGAATTTCGCGCCGGTTTTCAAAGTCCAAGTGTGAACGGAATTGGTTTGCGCTGACGCCGCCAACGTGACCAGTGAGAAAAACAATGCGAGTTTCGTTTTCATTATTTCAGTTCCTTTCGTTACCGCACGGGATGATGAAGGTTTTCAAGATTTGCGTCGTATTTATTGAGTCTGTTGGACATCCAAATTGACTTCCGAGTTATCAATGAAGCTGGTGATGCTATCCAGCCGGTATTTTTTGCAGCTATCTTTTAACGAACTGACCTTGAAACTCCAAGTGTCGTCCGGTGCCAGCGTTTGAATAAAGTCCATCGCATCATCCACTTTGTTTCCATCGTCATCGAAGTAACTGAAATTGACTGTGACACCATTGAGGGACGTGTCAGACAAGTTTTGAATGATGCCCGTGATGTCCATGCCGCCGTCGTCTTGAATCTCGCCTTGAACATTTGAAATGGAAACTTTTGGCACGGGCGCGGCGGGTTGAGAGGCAGCAACGACCGGCGATGCCGGAGAACTGATTTGCGAAGAATTGTCAACCTGTGGCGAAACGGGATTAAGCATTTCTCCGCTGAAATCCACGCTGGACAGCAAAAAGACTGAAACGAAAAACGTTAGCAGCCACACAATCGCGTATCCGTTGCTCTGCTTTAACCGCGCCGCGCGGACGAATAAATAAATCGGAATCAATACAATCCATCCAGCGAAATCCTTATACCCCGCACGATTGAGGTAAATTACATCAGCGAAGCATAGGCCAATGTTTAATACTATCGCAATCCACCAAAAATGATGAGCCGATTGACCAGTTGAGGCCGCAGCGAGTATTTGGATTCCAGCAGAAATGATTGGCGCAAAAGCCAGTGTCCAAACTGCCCCATTGTTCACGCTTTCGCCGGTGAGCGGTGGCGGCGGTATGCTGGCGAAAAAACGCTTTATTTCCGTCTGATAGGCTGGCGTCCAGTCCGCCATTCCTTCAGACCATACAGACGAATTAGGTTGAATTACATTTGTTGCGATGAGCGTCCGAACCTGATTTTCGTTGCGCGGGCCAATTCGTTTTCCGTTCTGGGAATAATACCACGCTCGGCCTTCCATTGTATCCTGCTGATTTTGCGGCGGAATTGATGACTTGCGAATCTCATTCAGGCGCGCCTGCGGTGCTGCTGGCGGCGCGATTGGCGCGGGAATTTCTTTGGTCAAATAGATGGCCGTGTCCATTCCGCAATGCGGACAGGGAACGGTCTGGCCGAAGCGCCGAATGTCATTTTCCGAACTGAAATCAAAATCGGCGGCGTCAAATTCAATTTCCCCGTCGCACGATTGACACTGACATTTTGCAATCATAAGTCTTTTCCAATTTGATTCCTCTGCGTCTCCGCGCCTCTGCTCTCGAAATAAAAAAAGGCGTGCCTTACTCACGCTCCATCCCAGGCACTGGCGTGCCCTTCACGAAACGCTTTCAGACACGCCCGATGTGGGCGTGCCTTCGAGCGCTGTCCGTGAAGTCAAAATGCCAGTTTTGGGATGGACAGCAGCCGAAGCCGCAAATTTCTTGTTTTGGTTTTCCTACATTCTTTTTTTCGGAACGCTGACGATTGAACCAAACGGCATAAGGCAAGGCAAGTCGGCGTCATCATCGCAAAGCAATTCTCCGTGCGCAAAATCATAGAGGCAAAACTCCCGGAAGCCGGGCGGCGGGTGCAATCTGGAGCGCAGCCGGATGAGGCGAGCAATAGATTGACGCGACGACCGGCGACACATAATCGGCCTCTGATTGCGCGCATGCGGTTTCAACGCGGTTGCGTCAGCGGTGGACTGAATGAAGCAAATCAGTTGGCGGCGAGCGAAGCACTTCGGTTAGCAGCCAAGTTAGCAGCATGGTTAGCACGAAGGTTCGCATCAGGCGAAGCATCGAGTGCAACATAAGACGCAACAACATGGTAAGCACGACAGTTAGCATTGAACGCAACATTTAGCGAAGCACAGAAACCTTAATTTGTTAAGGGGTAAGGCTTGTTCCGTGTTATTGGCAGCCGAATAGGATGCCTTGCCGTCCGCCGGGAACTTCATTTTGGATCGTCATTTGTAAATTGGAAGAAAGGCGAAATTCATTTTGTTTGGAAAACGAGCAGGGCGGTTTCGGCAATATGAGAAAATGCCGCCATGAGTCATTTTGTTCAACGCTTGAATCACGCTTTTTCTGTATCAGGTAAAATTCCGTTTGCATGAGCAGCGAACCAAAACAAACGCCGCCAAGTGAGACGGGCTTCATTGATGAAAAACAACTGCTGACGCGGTTGCCCGTTTCGCGCCGGACTCTTTTTTCGTGGCGCGTGTCTGGGAAAATCCCTCACGTCAAAATTGGCCGTCGCATCCTGTTTCACTGGCCGAGTTGCGAAGCCGCGCTATTGCGTTACCAGCGCGGGGCGGAATGAAATCGTTCCGCCGCTTTGGAATGGCTCGCCGCGCGCCGTAAATGACCTGCTGCGAGCGTTTGACTGGCAGTGTGAAGTTGACCGCGACACAGATTAGACACAGAATCAGGCCGTGACACAACACTGACACAAGCCGACGGCACGACATGGATTGACACAGATTTTTCTACCTCTAGTTGCTCATTAAATCACAATAACGCTTGCAATAACTATTGAATTAGCGTATCACTATCGGTAGGCAAACGCACAAAAAGGCAAATATGAGCAACGAAGAAAACACGCAAATTAGAGGTTCAAGTCCTCTCGCGCGCACCAGAAATTTTCCGTGCGGATGGCACGGCACAAACTACGATGACGCCATGTCCGACGCTTACAGCCAACTGCTCGACGCGACGATTCAACATCTGGAGCATTTGAAATCGCGTGGCGCGCGGCACGTCAGCGTTTCACCCGAAACGCTGCGCGCGCTGGCGCAGCCGGCAAAATCGCAAATTGAAAAGTCAGTTGTGCCGGCGCCGACAGCCAGGCCGCCAATGCAGTCCGCAATTTCAAAGTCCGCCGCCGAACAAGCTTCCCTTCTCGCGTTGCCCGGCGAAACTGTTCCATCCGAAAAGCCACCGCTTGACCCGCAGATGAAAGCCGCCGCGTTTGCCGCGCTGCGCGAACGCGCGCTGGCATGCGTGAAATGCCCGCACCTCGCGTCGTCGCGCAAGACGGTCGTGTTTGGCGTCGGCAGCATTGACGCGCAACTGATGTTCGTCGGCGAAGCGCCGGGCGCGGACGAAGACGAGCAGGGCGAGCCGTTTGTGGGCCGCGCCGGACAGTTGCTCACGAAAATCATCGAGACGATGGGCTTGCAGCGCGGCGATGTTTACATCGGTAACATTTTGAAATGCCGGCCCGACACGCCCGGCCAGTCCGCCGGCAACCGCAAACCGACGCCCGACGAAATGGCCACGTGCATTCCCTATTTGCACGAGCAGATTGATTTGATCCGTCCGAAAGCGCTCGTCGCCCTCGGCGCGACGGCGGTGGAAGGATTGCTCGGCAAGACCATCGGCATCACGAAACTGCGCGGGACGTGGAAGACCTATCGCGGCATTCCGCTGATGCCGACGTATCATCCGGCGTATTTGCTGCGCAACCAGGCGATGAGCGAGAAGCGCAAGGTCTGGGAAGACATGTTGGCCGTGATGGAAAAGCTCGGAATGTCCGTCAGCCAGAAGCAGCGGAATTATTTTTTGAAGGCGTGAAAGCCCGCTGGAAAATTTTGATCGCCGTCGGAATTTTTCTGGCGGTGTTCACTGCCATCTGGATCATGACGATGCACGTCCGGCCGGAAAAAGAACTTGGGGCTTACAAAAAAATCCTGCGCGACAAGGGGGAGAAGCTGGAAATTAGCGAAGTGCTGCCGCCATCGGTCCCGCCGGAAAGCAACGGCGTGGAGCTCGTGCAATCAGCATTTACGTTGCTTGACTCGTCGTCGAGCGGCGGTGATTGGAGAAATCAACCGTTCATGATGCAAATGGTCGCGCCGGGCAAAGCCTTGATTGGCTGGCAACAACCGGACGTTCGCGGTTTTGACTTCACCAACTCGTGGGATAATGTCACGGCGGCAGCGGAAGCTAGCCGTTCGGCGAGGGAAATGTTGATGCAAGCGGCGGCTTATCCGGCAATTGATTTCCAACTCGACTATGACAAATGGCCGGATTCATCGGAGATGCTGATGAAATATCTCTCGCCGCTTAAACGCAGCGCGCAAAGCTTGGCGGCAGCGGCGATGTGCGATTTGCACAATGGAGATTCGGCTTCCGCGACGACAAACATTTGCACGCTGCTGGCTTTGGTGCAGGGCGAACACAGTGATCGAACGCTGATTGCTCAGTTGGTTCGCATCGCGATGACTGCGATTGCAGCTGACGCGAGCTGGGAATTGTTGCAATCAACAAATGTCAACGACGCGGAATTGGCCAAGCTGCAAAAAAACTGGGAGCGTTTGGAATTCATTGAACCCGTCGAAAATTCACTTTTGATGGAACGCGCCGGCACCGAAGTCACCATCCAAAAAATGCGGGCCAACCCTGAAAATTTCAATCGCTATGCGGGAATGATGCTTGTTTCGAGCGGTTCGAGTGGCATGGGCGGTTCCGGGGATTTGCTTGATGAACTCAAAGACTTTTGGAACAAGGCAAAATTTGCATATGCGGCATCCATGTGGCGTTCGTCGTGGTCTTATTCAGATGAACTACGAACGTTGCAAAGCGATCAAATCGTTTTGGAAACTCTGCGCGCCGTGGAAACAAATCGGGTTTTCAATCCGGCTTACACCAATATGCTGAACCGGTTGGCTGTCATCGGAATCACCAACGAGCCAGACAACTGGTTATTGTCAAAATTGGACGTTCCCGACTATCGCCGGCTCTTTTCCGAATTCAGCGACTCTATGAGCGTCGTCGTTCGCAAGACAATGGCCGCAGAAGCTTCAAAGCGAATTGTCATCACAGCCATCGCTTTGAGACGATTTCAACTCAAGCATGGAAATTATCCGGTGGATTTGAATTCACTTGTGCCGGAATTTCTCGTGTCGGTTTCGCTCGACCCTGTGGACGGGAAACCGTTGCGTTACCGGCTGAACGCGGACGGAACGTATTTGCTCTATTCCGTCGGCGACAACGGCGTGGACAACGGCGGCGTGCCGGGCACATTGCAAAGCTTTTACTGGCTCGGAATTAGCGCCCCCGACTGGGTCTGGCCGCAGCCCGCGACGCCCGCCGAGGTTCAGTATTTCTACGACCATCCGCCAAAATAATTTGCGACTTTCCAATTCGCCACGTTTCGCGTAATTAGCGGGCGTATTTTTGCACCGATGCTGGAAAAAATTTTCGCCCCGCTCATCGCCTGGTATCTCACCGCGCTCAAAACCGGCGGTTATCCGCTGGTCGTGCTGTTGATGGCGCTGGAAGGCTCCTTTCTGCCGCTGCCGGGCGAAGTCATCATCCCGCCCGCCGCAAATCTGGCGTGGACGAACGGACTTAATCTCTTTCAATTTCATCTGTCCGGCTGGCCGGCGGAAATCGGCGTCGTCATTGCCGCCGCGTTTGGCGCTTGGCTCGGCGCCTCGGCGATGTATTGGCTGGTTCGCATTGCCGGCCGTCCGCTGGCATTGCGTTACGGAAAATTTATTTTCTTTCCGCCGGAAAAATTGGAAAAGGCCGAGCGCTGGATGTCGCACTACGGCCCGATGGGCGTGTTCGTCGCGCGGCTGCTGCCGGGCGCGCGGCAACTGGTCGGGATTCCCACCGGCATCGCGCGGATGGATTACCGGCTGTTTTCCATTTTCACGGTGCTGGGCGCGGTCATCTGGTGTTCGGTGCTTTGCTACGTCGGCGTGAAAATGGGACAGGACGAAGGGCATCACATTACACTCTGGGTCGGCGGCGCGGCGCTCGTGTTTGGCGGGCTGTATTATTTTTTTGTCCACCGGCATTTGAAGAAGTCAAAAGTCGGAACTCCGGAATGAAGAATTCGTCCTCGCGCTCGTCCTCGTCCTCGATTTTCCGCTTTCGATTACGAGAACGAGGACGACGAGGAGGATTGGCGGTTAAAAAGTCTTTGCGCCTTTGCGCCTTTGCGTTGAAATTCCGTTGTGCCAGTTTCTGAACTCATCCGCAAAAAAATCGGCGCGCTGCCGCACAAGCCGGGCGTCTACCTGATGCGCGACCGGCTGGGCACGGTCATTTACGTCGGCAAGGCGCGTGATTTGCGCAAGCGCGTGAGCCAGTATTTTCATCCGAGCCGGCGGATGGGCTGGGACTTGAAATTCAACGCGCTGGTCGAGGCGATTTGCGATTTCGATTTTCACGTCGTCCGCAGCGACGCCGAGGCGTATCTGCTCGAAGGCAAGCTCATCAAGGAATTCAAACCGCGTTACAACATCAGCTTCCGCGACGACAAGCGGTTCCTGATGCTGAAAGTAAATTTGAACGATCCGATTCCGAATTTTTCGTTTGCACGATTTAAGAAGGACGACGGTGCGCGCTATTTCGGGCCGTTCGCCAATTCCGGCGCGTTGCGGAACACGCTCGCGTTGGTGCGGCGGCAGTTCAATTTGCGCGGCTGCCGCGCGTTCACGCCGGGCGCGGACGATTACAAACACTGCCTTTACGCGCATTTGAAATACTGCACCGCGCCGTGTGTTGAAAATGTTTCGCGCGGGCAATATCTCGAACAGGTCAGGGCCGCGTGCGATTTTCTGGAAGGCCAGTGCCGCGAAATGCAGGACCAGCTCGAAGGCGAAATGAAAAAGGCCGCGCTGAACCAGGATTACGAAAAGGCCGCGAGCTTGCGCGACTTGATTCGCGATTTGAAGGAGACGTGGAAAAAAACGGAAAAGTTCGAGCGCATTCCGTATTCGCTGCCGGGAAATGTCCGGCCGGAAAATGATTTGCAGGAGTTGGCGGAAATTCTTGGGCTGCCGGAACCGCCGCGGCGGATTGAAGGTTTCGACATTTCCAACATCAGCGGCACGTTCGCCGTGGCGTCGCTGGTGAGTTTCAAAAACGGCCGGCCTGACCGCGCGAATTACCGCCGGTTCAAAATCAAAACCGTCGAAGGCCAGGACGATTTTGCCAGCATGGCGGAGGTGGTGAAACGACGTTACTCGCGATTGCAACGTGAGAAAAAATTATTGCCAGATTTGATTCTGATTGACGGCGGCAAGGGGCAATTGAACGCAGCGGTCGGAGAATTGAAGAAACTCGGGCTGGAAAAAATTCCCGTTATTGGGTTGGCGAAGGAGTTTGAGGAAATTTATCTGCCGGGCAAAAGCGAACCGCTGCGGCCCGGCCTTGAGCATCCGGCGGTGAAATTGTTGCAGCGTCTTCGCGACGAATGCCATCGCGTGGCGAATTCCTACAACGCGCAGTTGCGGCTCAAGCGGATTTCCGAAAGCGTGCTGGACGAATTTCCCGGCATCGGCGAACGGCGTAAAACAGCGTTGCTGAAAAAATTCGGCTCGGTGCAACGATTGCAACTGGCGACGGTCGAACAAATTTCCAAAGTGCCGGGTTTTGGCGGCAAGGCGGCGGAAGAATTGAAAAAGTTTTTGGAAGCACGGACGATTGTGCCGATTTCAGCCTGAATGAATTGGCTGGCTTTCGCGCATTGAATTACGCCTTTGGTTCATTTGCAGCCGTGCCCGCCAAACCCAGAAAATACATGGCACACACAACAGCAACGTCAGGCCGCCTCGAAACCAGATGGGGCTTGGCGGCTCACTGTTGAAAGCATCTGTAAGAGCTTCCCCCACAATAGCGCCACCGCTGGTATTACTGCTGACAAAGGTCATGTGTCGTTGCTCGGCAGGAAGACAATGAAAAAGGGCAAACCACGCCAGAAGCACACAGACAAGCAGTGACACGATGTGACTCGTTCGGTCACGACTTACCTTTGCCAAGAACCAAATTCCGGTTTCAGCCAGGAGAATTATGAAGAGGGCGGTGCTTGTTTCCAAATCCCACTTCGGGTGAAAGGAGATAAAATCCCAGCCGAAACTAAAATACAAGGTGCCATACAACAGCGTGACCCCGGCAGCCAGCCAACCGGTGATTAGCAAAATAGTTCGCCGCATTTTATGGTCTGCTTCAACTTTTTTGAATTCTGTTTGGATTACGCGCGCTTGCCCGATTTTTTGAACCGCTGAATTGAAAATTTCCCGCTCGCTCAATCCCGATTTCATCTGCATTTCAATTTCTTCGCGCAGATGAATTTCCAGTTCTTCCAGTGGCACGGGCGCTTTGATTCCAGCGTCGAGCATTTGCTGTCGCCATTCCGCAATAGATTGTTCGAGGTCAAACATATTGCTCCTTTTTCAGGCTGGCCAAAACTGAATGCACCAGCGACCATTGTTCGTGGTGTTTGGCCATCGCCGTTTTGCCGTCTTTTTTGAGGGAGTAATATTTCCGCTTCCGTCCGCTCTCGCTTTCCGCCCAGCGCGATTTGATCAAGCCCCGGTGTTCCATGCGGTGCAGCACCGGATAAAGCATGCCGTCCGTCCAGTTCAGCTTGCCGCCGGAGCGGGCTTTGACTTCCTGGATGATGGCGTAGCCGTAGCTCTCGCCCTTGGCGAGCAGCGACAAAATCAGCGGTTCCGCCGACGCGGCAACCAGTTCTTTGCGAATCATAGGGACACGATACATAGACACTAAATGTATGTCAAGTCAAAAAGAGAACGGCACTTTTGATGAGAAAATGGCAGGTTGCAATTTCGCGCGGCTCCGCGCGCAATCATTTTGGCTTTTCGCCGTAATTGATCGCCATGGCGCCGCCGAGTAGGTTGAGGATACGGACGTTCGCCAGTTTCAGGCTGCGCATTTTTTCGGCGACGGCCAGTTGCGCCGGATAATGTTTCAGCGATTCCAAAATGTAGGCGTAAGCCTGCGAATTGCCGCAGAACAAAAGTCCGATGAGCGGCACGGAGCATTTCAAGTGCGTGAAATAAATTTTGCGCCACAGCGCATTTTCCGGCTTGCCGAATTCAAGGATGACGATTCGCCCGCCGGGTTTGGCGACGCGGATCATTTCTTCGAGACCTTTTTCCCAGCTTGTCAAATTCCGCAGGCCGTAACCAACGGTCACGGCGTCGAAGGAATTGTCGGGAAACGGGATTTGCTGCGCGTCGCCCTGAACCAGTTTTAAGTTTTGAGTTTTGAGTTTTGAGTTTTTCCGCCGTCGTGCCTCGGCGACTTCGAGCATTTTTTCACTGAAATCCAGACCGGTGACTTCTGCGCCGCGCCGAGCGAGGGCAAAGGCGAGGTCGCCGGTGCCGCAGCACAAATCGAGCGCACGGTCGCCGACTTTCACGGCGGCAAGCTCGACAACGCGGCGTTTCCAAAGCCGGTGCAGGCCAAAACTTTGCAGGTCGTTGAGCAGATCGTAGCGCCGCGCAATCGCGGCGAAAAGGTCGTTGACCTTGGCGGCGCGCTGTTCGCCGGGCGTGTAAAAAGTGTTGCTCACGCGGGCATTTTACACGTTCGCCGGGTGAAAATAAATTGTCTTTGCATCCGGCAGCGGTTTTGTTAGGCTCCCGGCATTGCGCTTTCAGAAGAATGCGAATGTTGTATAATCGTGATTAATTATGAATAGCGAACCGACACCGGCAAGGAAGATTCTGGTCGTGGATGACAACGAGATCATCCTCAAAACAATTTCGCTGAAATTGCAGGGTGCCGGCTATCAAGTCGTTACAGCGCTGGACGGTTCGGAAGCCGTGGCCGCTGCACGCAAGGAGCACCCGGATTTGGTGCTGCTGGACATTGGATTTCCGCCTGACGTGGATGGCGTGCCGTGGGATGGTTTTCGCATCATGGAATGGTTTCACCGGCTGGAAGCGGCAAAAAAAATTCCCGTCATCATCATCACCGGTGGCGACGATGCCAAATATAAGGAGCGCGCGATTTCCGGCGGCGCGGTGGCATTTTTTCACAAACCGATTGAGCACGATGATTTGCTCAAGGTCATCCGTGCGACGCTGGGAACCTCGGCCGCCAAGCCGGCGTGAAATGAGCTTGCCTTTTCGGGACGTTTTCGTAGCTTGCCGTTGGAAGCGAGCGTAGCTCAGTCTGGTAGAGCGTCACCTTGCCAAGGTGAATGTCGAGGGTTCGAATCCCTTCGCTCGCTCCAATTCATCCAATGCGATCAGCGTAGCCAACCCGAGACAAACCCCGCAATTTACAAGCGTTTTATCGCTTTTTGATCCTTCGCCCGGTTGCGATAGGTTGAGCCATGTTTTGACCATCTGCGCCTGAAATCCCAAAGTGCGAACTTTGACGTTGGGCGCTCTTTTTCAGCGCGAAGATGGACGCGACCTTCCATTGATTGCCACGCTCATGAACGATTCTGCTCCAACATTTCCAAATCTTCACGAATCCATGAATCAGCAGGGTGGGCCGCGACTACTGGCTGATCTCTTTCCGGGGTTGGTGCCGCGCGCCTTGCCGTGCTGCCTTAATCCAATTTGGTCCGGGCGGAAACTATTTCTTCCTCGAGCCCTGAAAACATTCCGGCAAGCGCCAGTCGGCTGATTCGGTAACTTGAACGGTCGGCATTGTTGCGGACTTGGCGGAATTTTTCCGCGATACGCAGCCGCGCCGAGCGACAAAAGAAGTCAACCAGCTCGGGCAACGGTTCACTTTCGTTCCGGCTAAGGCCGTCTTTCAATAGTTTTTCAGCGCGCAGGCAGGTCGCGGTGATGGCGAACAATTCGGCACCAATGTCCACGAACCGGCCGAGCAGTAATTGCTCGCGCTCCAGTTTTGATCCGTGCCGGAGCATGGCGTGGGAAATGGCACGCGCCAGCCGGCGGCTGGTTCGCGCGGCGTAGCGGAGATGCCTTCTCAACACCGCCGCCGTGGCGCATCGGGAATTGAATCCTGCGCTGCCGACTGAAAGCCATTCCGTTGGCAGAAATTGCTTCGGATACCACGCGAGGTAAAACAGCGCCGCCTTGGCGGCGGCTGCCAGCCGCTGCGACCATGGTAATTGTGAATTCAACACCGGCGCGGCAATTTTCAAATGGGCGTCAAGCATTTCGCGGGCGATGAACAGCCGCATGATTTCGCTGGAGCCTTCGAAGATGGTGTTGATGCGGTTGTCCCGTAAAAATCGTTCGACGGGGACCGGCGCTTCGCCCCGCGTCTTCAGCGACGCGGCGGTTTCGTAGCCGCGCCCGCCGCGGATTTGCATCGTGTCGTTGACGATCTGCCACGCCGCTTCCGTGCCCCACAATTTGCAGAATGCGGCTTCGAGCCGGACATCGGCGTTTTTGTCGCGGTCAACCCGGCTGGCCGCGAGCAGCGTCATCGTCTCCATCGCAAATGTGTTTGCCGCCATGCGCGTGATTTTGTCGGCGACGACCGCATGTTTGCCGATGGGGACGCCCCATTGCACGCGCTGGTTGGCCCAGTCGCGTGAAATTTCCAGGCAGCGTTTTGACAAACCAACGCACGCGGCGGGCAGCGTCAGCCGTCCGGTGTCAAGCGTCGTCAGCGCCACGCGCAGACCCTTGCCTTCGGCCAGTAAAATATTCTCGCGCGGCACACGAACGTTTGTGAAGCGGATGACGCCGTTGTAAAGCGCCCGCAAACCCATGAACCGGCAGCGGTGAATCGCCTCCACGCCGGGCCAGCCGGTTTCCACGATGAATGCCGTGATCTGGTCCTTCGTTTTGCCGTTCACCGGCTTCGGCGGCGTTTTGGCCATGACGACGATAACACCGGCTTTAGTGCCGTTCGTGCACCAGAGTTTTTCGCCATTCAGAATGAAGAATTTTCCGTCCGGCGTCGGCTCGGCGTGTGTTGACATCGCCGCCGGGTCGGAACCCACGTCGGTTTCCGTCAGGGCAAACGCGGAGATTTCGCCATGTGCAACCCGCGGCAAATATTTGCGTTTTTGCGCTTCCGTGCCGAACAAGAGGAGCGGCTGCGGTACGCCGATGGACTGGTGCGCCGAGAGCAACGCCGTCAAATTGCCGCACCAACTGCCCAGCATCATCGCCGCCCAGCAGTAATTCGTCTGGGAAAGTCCCAGCCCGCCGTATTCAACCGGGATTTTGATGCCAAACGCGCCAAGCTTTGCCAGCTCGTCAATCACCGGCTGCGGAATTTCACCGGTGCGGTCAATTTCGTCGGGGTCGGTTTTCCCGCGCAGCAACGTTTCCAATTTTTTCAGAAACAGGGCCCCCTTTGCCCGGTCTTCGGCAGTTTGTGCGGGAAACGGGCGGATGCCCGACAGATTGAACTCGCCCATGAATAATCCGGCAGCGAAGGTTCGTTCCTGCGCAGTTTCACGGGCGGCCTCGGTCAGTTCCAGCGCCGCGCGTTGGCCGGCGGACATCTTCGATGTGTCAAGCAGCGGGCGTGGCTCTTTCGTCATCCGCTTTTCCGGCGGCTCGATCAGCGGTGACTTCAACGCGGTCATAAATATTCAAGAGTTCGAATAAAATTTCTTTCCGTCTGCCGCAAGCCTCCGCAGCAAGTCGCACGGCTCGAATTGCGTTGCGCCGGCATCCGAAAGTATTTCCATTGCGCCGGCGAGTTTTTCCAAACCAACCGAATCAGCGTAATGCAGCGGCCCGCCACGGAACGGCGCAAAACCGGTGCCCATGATCATCGCAAAATCCACGTCCTCCGGAGCGGTGACAACTTGTTCTTCGAGACAGCGCGCTGCTTCGTTGACCATCAGAAAGACCATGCGCTCCTGCAATTCCTCGCGGATCGAACGGCCCGCTGTCTGATCTTGGACAAAGCCCATCACAAATGGATTTGGCTGCGGCTTCCTCGTCTGGCCGTAACGATAATAACCGGCCCCGCTTTTGCGTCCCAGCAGCCCGGCTTCAACCATTTTGCCAAGAACGGCCGGCACTTTCAGGCGGTCTCCAAAACTGGCGGCCAGCGTGTCTGCCACGTGCAACGCCACGTCCCCGCCTACTTCGTCCAGCAACCGCATTGGCCCCATCGGCATGCCAAAATCCAGCATCGCTTCGTCGAGGTTCTCCAGGCTTGCGCCGCGCTCGAACAAATTTCCGGCCTCGACGAGGTATGGCATGAGAATGCGGTTCACCAAGAAGCCGGGACTGTCCTTCACGATGACCGGCAGCTTGCCGATTTGTTGCACGAATTTTACCGCTCGCTGTAACATTGCTTGCGTAGTTTGGCGCGCCGCGACAATTTCCACCAGTTGCATCCGATGGACGGGATTGAAGAAATGCAAACCGAGAACCCGCTCTGGATGCCGCGTGGCGGAGGCAAGCTCGGAAACCGGCAAAGCGGAAGTGTTCGTTGCCAGAATGGTTTCGTCCTCGACCAGTTCGTCGAGCCGTTGGAAAATTTTCCTTTTCAATTCCAGATTTTCGACAGCCGCCTCGATCACGAGATCAACGTGGCGCAGCGAAACTTCCGTTGGCGCCGGGTAAATCCGGTCCAGCCCGTCCCGCGCTTCCCGTGGCGAGAAAATGTGGCGTTGGAGACCATCCCGATAAAGTTTCGCAATGCCAGCCATGCCTTTGGCCACTTGCTCCGTGTTCACGTCGCGGAGAATGACCGGCAATCCACGCGCGCTCAGCCATTGCGCGATGCCTGCGCCCATCACGCCGGCGCCAACGACGGCGGTGCGCGCCACCGCTTTGGGTTCGGCTCTTGGCACAGCGACATTGACGGTTCGTTTCTTGGCGCGTTCCCGCAAAAAGAAAACGCGGAGCAGATTATGGCAGGCCTCGGTTTGGACGAGTTCAAGAATGCCTTCGCGTTCGAGCGCCAGGGAAGAGGAAACGGACTTCGTGACGCCTCGCGTCATCACCTCGAACGCCTTCAACACTGCCGGATAGTGGCCGCGCGTTTTCCACAGCAACCGCCGCCTCAACGACGAAGCAAGGATGGCCGCCGTCAAAGGGTTGTTCACCAACCAGTGCGAGGGCCGGCGCGGTTTGCCCTGGTGGATTCTTTGCACTGCCGCCCGAACGAGGCGTTCGGTGGGAACCAGTTCATCCACCATGCCGAGTTTCAACGCTTGACCCGCTGAAATGGTTTTTCCCGCCAGAATGAAGTCCAGCGCCTTCGGCAGGCCAATCAAACGCGGCAGTCGCGTTGCGCCACCCCACGCCGGCAACACGCCAAGGTTGGTTTCTGGCAGCCCGATTTTGGTTACACGATCAGGCGACGCCAGCCGACAATCACAAGCCAGTGAAATTTCATAACCGCCGCCCATCGCCGCGCCGTGAATCGCCGCCACCGTCGGAACTGACAGCTGTGACAGCCGACGGATTTGCGCCTGGCCGAACTCCAGTAATTGCCGCGTCTCTGCCAGTGGTGTGTTTTGCGTCATCCGGCGCAAATCCGCGCCGGCAATAAAAATTGTTTGCTTGGCGCTGATGAGAATGACGCCCTTGACCTCCGGCGTATTGCCGATGAAATCCAATTCCTGCCGCAATTCCTCCAGAGTTGCGCGGTCAAAAATGTTGGCCGATGAGCCGGGTCGGTCAAAAGTCAGCACGCAAATTCCGTCGTCGCGTATAGTGCGACGAATGTTGTGTAATTCGTCTGCGGACAGAACAATCGTCGGCACGAACTTCGGAATCGAACTGGTCGTTTCTTCTATTTTCGTCATGGTTCTCATAACTTACATCCTTTCCAGCCAGAGCGCCGCGCCCTGGCCACCGCCAACACATAAAGTGACCAAAGCGCGCTTCGCGTGACGCCGTTGCAATTCCTTCAAACTGGTCAGCACCAGCCGCGCGCCGGTCGCACCGACCGGATGGCCGAGTGCAATCGCGCCGCCGTTCACGTTGAGTTTTTCGACGGGGAATTCCCCCAGCGGCTGGTCGCGGCGCAGAACATCGCTCGCAAATTTTTTCGAAACTGCACCTTTCAGGACCGCGAGAGATTGCGCGGCAAACGCCTCGTTGAGTTCAATCAGGTCGGCATCGGCCACACTCCAGCCGGTCTGCTCCTCTGCTTGGGCGATGGCGAACAGCGGTCCCAAGCCCATGCGGGCCGGATCGCAGCCGGCGTAGGCGTAACCCACCAAAACACCGAGCGGCTCGAAGCCCAATTCAGCCGCGCGTTCCTCGGTCATCACCAACAATGCCACCGCGCCGTCGGTGACCTGCGATGAATTGCCGGCAGTAACGTCACCGGTTTCGACGTCGAACACGGGTTTGAGTTTGGCGAGCGCGTTCGGCGTTTGGTTTTCGCGGGGGCCATTGTCTTGAACAATTGCGGCATGCCCGTTTCCGTTGATTGACTGCAAATTGAAAGTTGGAAAGACCGGGCAAATTTCTTCCGCAAGTTTGTCACGCGCGGTGACGGCCCGCTGGTGCGAGCGTAGCGCGAATTCATCCTGTTCGGTGCGGGAAATGTCAAATTCGCGCGCCAGCAATTCGGCAGTCTCGCCCATGTTCAAGCCGCAAACTGGATCGGTCAGGCCAAGCAGCAGACCAACGCGCGGCTGGAAGTCGCCGGGACGAAAGGCGGTGAAGGCATGCACTTTTTGGCCGAATGATTTGACGCGGGCGACTCGGCTGAATTTTTCTGCTGTGGCTGGTTTGAACAACAACGGAATGTTCGACATGCTTTCCACGCCGCCGACGATGAAAATTGAGCCACGCCCAGCCCGAATTCTTTCCTGCGCCTGTGTCACGGCTTCGCAACCGGAGGCGCAATTGCGCGAAACCGTGATGGCTGGAACAGATTCGGGGATTCCGGAGCGCAACGCGATGACACGGGCGATGTTGACCGCTTCTGGTGGCTGCGCGACGCATCCGAAAATCACCTCGTCCACCAGCGCCGGATCAATTCCGGTGCGGGTCAGGAGCGCGTTTACCGCGATGCGGCCAAGTTCGTCCGCACCGAGCGCTGCGAGTTCCGTGCCCGCCCGGCAGAAGGGCGTGCGGACTCCATCCACGATGACAAGACGATTGGTTTTCATGGCGCTGCAATGGCGGTTTCCTCGGCCGCGATTTTCGGCCGATGGTCCGCGATTTTTTGTTCTTTGAGCAACGTGCCGACGCCCTGCAACCGTTGCATCTCTCCGGCGTCATGGAACAAAATCCGATTCGGATGGATGTCGGTCTGCCGGTAACAGCGTTCGCTCAATTCGCGGCGTAGTTGAGCTTCGTCCGCGCCGTTGGTCTTCTGCACGTGCAGAACAATTTCGTCCAATTCGAGCGGGTCGTCGTTGAGCTTGCGCAGTTCGACCTGCCATGCGCCGACGTGTGGCGCGTCATCCAGCACATGCTCGAGTTCGTTGAAATCCACGAGCGTGCCCTTGAGCTTATCGAGGTTCATTTCGCGGATTTCCGAACCGCGGGAAATATGGCCAACCAGCCGCGGCACGGTCCGGTGACAATAGGGACACGGTTCGTAAGTCAGGCCGCCGTCAATGAAATCGCCGGTGCGATAGCGCAACACGACCGTGCCACGGGCGTCGAGCGGCGTGAAAACAATTTCGCCCGGATGACCGTCCGGCACCACTTCGCCGGTCTGGGAGTTAATAATTTCAACAATGCCGAGGTCGGGATAAAGATGGTAACCGGCAGACGGCTGGTCGTGCGGAAAGGGACATTCGGCCCAGGCCATTTTCGCCTCGGTGAAGCCGTAGGTGGCCAGCACATCCGCTTTGGGTGCGCCGAGTTCGCAAGCGAGGTCGCGGAGCTTCTGGCGCAGGCCGTCGTTCACTTTTTCGCCGGCCAGCACGATGCAGCGGAGATTTTCCCAACGCAGCCCTTCTTCCGCGGCCTGGTGCAGGACATGATATAGGAAAGTCGGGATGCCAATCAAATTGTCCGGTTTCAATTGACGGATGAGCCGCAGAGTATCGTCGGTGCCCGTGACCCTGCCGCCTCCGGAACTAAACATCAGGGCGCCGAATTCCGTGCCGGCGTAGTGAGTTAGCCAGAACGCCAGGTGCGGCGCGTAAGGAAAGATGTTCAGCATCCGGTCTTCATGCCGCGCGCCGCAAACTTCCATTACCCTTTCTCCCGCAATGGCGAGTCGGGCCAAATCGTGTCGTGTGTAGAGAAAGGGAACCGGTTCTGCCGAACGCCCGGTGGTGAAGGTCGTGAAAATGGGACGAAATTCCGTTTCAAAACTTTCTCGCATGGATTGGCGGCCCCGTAAAAGCGCGCGAAGAATTGTTTTCGACTTTCGCGACACGATTTTTTCGTCCGGAACGAGGATGAAATCATGGAAGCGTTGCGGATTTTCGGTGGTGTTGAGCAAATCGGCTTTTGTGGTAAACGGCAATCGCGCCAAGTCATCCAGCGTGTGGATTGAACCGGCGGCCAATCCATTTTCGCGGAACATATTCCGGTAATGCGTCGAGAACGGCAGAACAACAGTGCGCAGATATTTTCCCAGCCGTTCCGCCTGCCAGTGTCGGATGGCGGTTTCAGGCTGCCGCGACCATGGGTTCCAGCGTGGTTTCATGTTCTACCGCCTTTCTGGCGACGAGCGCCTTGATTTCATCCAGATAACGTTCGGCGATCTGCCGGCCCGGCTGGATGAACCGGCCCGGATCGCGAAAATCCAGCCAGCGATCGTCGCAAATTTGCGGGCGCAACACGATGTCCGCCTTCCGGCCCAGCGATTCAGCCATGCGGATTTGCGCGCCGTGAATGCTGCGCATGAGAATTTCCAGAATGTTGCCGCGGGCGAAATAATTCAGATGCGTCTCCAGCGGGAACCATTTGCGGATGACTTCGCGGGCGCGCTTCCGGGACAACTGCGCCAGTTCGTGCTCGGCCTGGACGCAGTAACGGATGCGGTCGGACGTCGGGATGGCGTTCACAGCGATGATGCGGCTGACGCCCATTTCGCGGAGCACGTCCACCGGGAGCGGATCCACGATGCCGCCGTCCACGTAAGTTTCGCCGTCAATCTTCACCGGCACGCAAATGCCTGGCACGGCCATGCTGGCATGAACGGCATCGGCGACTTCGCCGCTGGAGAAAACGGTGCGTTCGAGTGTTTCGAGATTGGTGGCCAATACCCGCAACGGCCGCTGCAATTCGGCGAAACGGAGGTGGCCAATGGATTTCATCAGCCGTCGTTTCACGCCGAAGCCGCGCACAAAGCCCTGTCGAGGCGGAAAGACCGGATCAATCAAACTCAAGAACGCCCAGCGCGATTCCATTTCGCGCGCGATGGCCTCGAGTTGCGCCCCGTTTTTTCCAGAATTCCAAATCGCGCCGACATAGGCGCCCATGCTCGAACCCGCCACCACGTCCACGTCAATTCCGTTTTCCTCCAGCACCTGGATGACGCCGATGTGCGACAGGCCTTTCGCCGCGCCGGAAGAGAGCGCCAATCCGACAAGACAGCCGCCGATTTCACGCGACAGCCGCCGGAGGCCGGCGTGAAATGAATCGGCGGGCCGAGCGTTGTCATCTGGCGATTTCGGACAATCGCGAATGAACACGTCCACCGGACCGGCCACACCCCGGATGAGTGCGTCATAGCCGTCCACCAACTCCCCCTCGCCGAGGCAGAGCACCGGCTTGAGTTTGACGGCATTACTGTCCGGTTGTGGATGCAGTTCACGGATCAGCAAATCAAGATGATAAACGTCGTCATTCGAAGGCCGGACAAACAAGTAGCCCAAATCCGAACGCAACAGGAATTCAAAAAGTGATGGTGCTGTCAATTCCTCCGCCAATGCCTCGATGAGCACATAATGAAACCGGCGTTGCAGTTGTTCCAGCAGTGACGCAATCCAGCCGGCAGGAAGCAAGTCATTGCCGATTTTCAGGTTTACCAGACAGAATCCGGCATCCATTAGCGGCAACTGCGGCGGCAGTTGGAAGCCGTCGTTGAGAGTAAAATTCAAGAGTTTCCGCTCATTGGAGTTTTGAGGTTTGCTGTCGTCCGTGAGCCGAATCAGCGCCACCGGCGCGCCAGTTTCGGCGTGCAAATGCCGCGCCACCGGCTCGGTGAAAAAGGAGGCTGACAAGTATCGCGAAAGAAACGTCAGGGTAACCACCCGCCCATGCGGCATTTCCACACCCCGAATTGGCCATTCCATGTTCATTTCAATCGCTCCTCCAAGCGCTGGAACCTTAGAAATCCCAATTCCCGTTCTATCATTGGGCAACCAAGGCACCACGCCCGGTTGATAGTTTGCTTACTAATACATATTATGTTCGATTCTTATAGAAGTCAAATAGGCGATGACAACTGATTTTTGGATGCTCTGTCCAATGGATGGTTGTGGGAATTTTCGTGGTCAGAATTCCTGTTGTTGCAACCATTTCACCCGCCAAGGATGGAGAAGAGAATCGTCGGCGCATCCACCATCGCCCGTAATGTGTCAGAACAGAAACTGGCCGGGGAAGAACGCCAGAAACTCCTCAAGAGACTTTGCAAAGTGTCAAACCCAAGTCAAACTGCTTTCCGGTCTGTTGCCTGGGGAGGCGGGATATTTAAATCAGTGGCGATTTGATTTATTTCTCGTGCGGGATTCCGCACGCGTGCTGCCAGGCATGGACGATGTACGCGATGATTTCGTCCACGCCGACGCCGTGCTTCACCTGCGCGAACACAAACGGCCCGTCGCCGCGCATTTTTTTTGTGTCACGCTCCATTACTTTCAAATCTGCTCCGACTGCCTGTGCCAAATCGGTTTTGTTGATGACCAGCAAATCGCTTTGCGTGATGCCGGGTCCGCCTTTGCGCGGAATTTTGTCGCCGCCCGCCACGTCAATCACCTGAATCGTGTAATCCGCCAACTCGCGGCTGAAGCACGCCGCCAGATTGTCGCCGCCGGATTCGATGAACAAAATCTGCGGCTGAAATTTCCGGTGAAGCTCTTCGAGCGCCAGCAGGTTTGAGGAAATGTCCTCGCGGATGGCCGCGTGCGGGCAGCCGCCGGTTTCCACGGCGCGGATGCGCTCGGCCGGCAGGGCGTTGTGCTTCGTCAGAAACTCGCCGTCTTCCTTCGTGAAAATATCGTTGGTCACGGCGGCGAGGTCCATCGTCGCGCGCAGCCGCTGGCACAGTTGCAGCATCAACGCCGTCTTGCCGCTGCCCACCGGCCCGCCAACGCCGACCGTGAAGGCGCGCTGGTCAAAATCGCGGTCGAGCGCCGGCTCGCGCTCGTGAAAATGGCCGGGATGATCGGCGTGCCCGTGCGCCTGGCCGTTGCCGCCGTGCGAATGAAAGTGAAACAGCAATTTCATAAATCAATCAGCTTTGAAACAATCGCGAATACAGCCGGTCCTGCGCTCCCTGCCACAATTCCAGCAACGGCGCGGTTTGCGCCAGGTCGTCCAGCGACAGTTTTTCGCAGCGGCGCAAAATCTCTTCGGCCTTCGGGGCCAGCCGCTGTTGCAACATTTGCGCTTCCATCGGGCCGACGATGTTCAATCGCACCGCCGCCGCCAGCACGCCGCGCAGGTGATTGAAGAAAAACATCCGCAGTGCCGTCGCGCGCGGAACGTCCAGCCGCCGCAGACACGCGCCGAACATCGGCGCGAAATGGGCGAACTGGATTTCGGATTTCGGATTTCGGATTTCGGATTTGAAAACCCGTTCCACTGCCGACAGAAATGCGCGGCCCTGCGCGCGGCTCGCGCGGTTGGCGACGTGATTGGTCGTGAAGACATCGCAAAGCCGGTCCAACTCGCCGAATTTTTCCGATTCGTCAAACGCCGCGGTGACAAACGGCAGCGCGGCGTGGCCGAGTTGATGCACGCCGGCTTCGAGAAACGAGACCAGCTCGTCGCGTCCGCGCACTTCCCCGTGCTGCCACGCCGCCTCCAGCCCGGACGAATGCGCAAAGCCGCCGGTCGGAAACGCGGAGTCAACCAGTTGCCAGACCAGCCAGTTGCTATTATTGTATTTTGAGAGCGCGGCCGCTTCGCCAACCAGCGCTCCGTTCGATGAAACGTCGAACGAAACGCGTGAGGCCGAGCGTGTTCTCCGATTTTTTGGAAACGAATCTCTCAAAACAGAAAATATCGTTGCGCCAGCGGCAACGCTTTCGCCGGTTCGCAAGTGAGCAATTCGCCGTCGGCGTGGACTTCGTAGGTTTCCGGGTCCACGGTGATTTTCGGCATCGCATGATTCCACTTCAAATCCTTCTTGCCGACTTTGCGGCAATTTTTCACGGCTTCGATGCGCTTAGTCAGGCCATAAATTTTGCCGACGCCTTGTTGCTTCGCGAGCCGGCTGACAAAGGCCACCGAAGTCGCGCCGGTCGCGCGGCCAAACGCGCCGAACATCGGCCGCATGAACACCGGCTGCGGCGTGGGAATGCTCGCGTTCGGATCGCCCATCTGCGCCCACGCGATGAAACCGCCTTTGATCACCATTTCCGGTTTCGCTCCGAACATCGCCGGTTTCCACAGCACGAGGTCGGCGAGCTTGCCGGCTTCAATCGAACCGATGACGTGCGCCATGCCATGCGCGAGCGCGGGATTGATGGTGTATTTCGAGAGATAACGCTTGATGCGGACGTTGTCGTTGTTTCCGTTTTCTTCCGGCAAACGACCGCGCTGCTGTTTCATCTTATCCCCCGTCTGCCAAGACCGCGTGATGACTTCGCCGATGCGGCCCATCGCCTGCGAATCGGAACTCATCATGCTGATCGCACCGAGGTCATGCAAAATGTCCTCCGCCGCGATGGTCTCGCCGCGAATCCGGCTTTCGGCGAACGCCACGTCTTCCGGCAGGTTTGGATCGAGATGATGGCAGACCATCAGCATGTCGAGGTGCTCGTCCAAGGTGTTGACCGTGTAAGGTCGCGTCGGATTCGTCGAACTCGGCAGCACGTTCGGCTCGCCACAAATGCGGATGATGTCCGGCGCGTGGCCGCCGCCGGCGCCTTCGCTGTGATAAGTGTGAATCGTCCGGCCTTTGAACGCGGCGATGGTGCCTTCGACGAAGGTGGATTCGTTCAGCGTGTCGGTGTGAATCGTCACCTGCACGTCGTGTTCGTCGGCGACGCCAAGGCAGCAATCAATCGCCGCCGGCGTCGTGCCCCAGTCTTCGTGCAGTTTCAGGCCAATTGCGCCGGCCTTGATCTGGTCGGCCAGGCCGGCGGGTTTGGCGGTGTTACCCTTTCCTGTGAAACCAAAGTTAAGCGGCAGCGCGTCCACGGCCCGGAGCATTTCGCGGATATAATTCGGCGCGGGCGTGCAGGTCGTAGCACAGGTGCCGACCGCCGGGCCGGTGCCGCCACCAACCATAGTCGTGAGTCCGGCGGCGATGGCTTCGTGTGCCTGCTGCGGACAGATGAAATGGATGTGCGAATCAAATCCGCCGGCGGTGACGATCAAACCTTCGCCGGCGATGACTTCGGTGGTCACGCCGATAATCATGCCTTTCGTCACTCCGGCCATGACATCAGGATTGCCGGCCTTGCCAATGCCGGAGATCAGGCCGTCCTTGATGCCGATGTCGGCCTTGTAAATGCCGGTGTAATCCAGGATGAGCGCGTTGGTGATGACGCAATCAAGCGCGTCCTTCGCGCCGATGCCGGCGGCTTGGCCCATGCCTTCGCGGATGACCTTGCCGCCGCCGAATTTGCATTCGTCGCCATAGACGGTGAAATCCTTTTCGACTTCGAGCATGAGCGACGTGTCGCCGAGCCGGACCTTGTCGCCGGTGGTCGGGCCGAACATGTCGGCGTAATGGGCGCGTTTCATTTTGTGCATATAAATTTCTGTAGGAGCCGACGTGAGGCGGCTCTGACTGAATTAGATGGAGACTCCTTACGTCGTCTCCTGCGAGTCAAGTGGTGGCAAATCCTTTCGCCTTCACCCGCTTCAATGCCGCTTTCTTGCCGGCGGCGGAAACTTTGCCGTCCGCCAGATTGTTGCCGCCGCGAATGACTTTTTTGCCGGCGATGTCAACGAGTTTCACGGTCTTGGTTTCGCCGGGTTCAAACCGCACCGCCGCTCCCGCCGGAATGTCGAGCCGCCTGCCGTAGGCTTTCGTCCGGTCAAACTGAAGTGCGGCGTTCGTCTCGATGAAATGGTAATGACTGCCGACCTGAACCGGGCGGTCGCCGAGATTGGTCACGGGAATTTCTACCGTGGCGCGGCCGGTGTTAAGTTCGATTTCACCGTCGAGAATTTCCGTTGAACCGGGGACTGGTTCGTCGGCGACGGGTTTGAAAATCGAAATATCCGGCACGGGCAAAAAGCTGCCGTGTAGGGCGAGCTTCAAATCGCCGTTCTCGCCGGCAACGGGATGATGAACCGTCACCAGTTTCGAGCCATCGGGAAACGTGCCTTCCACCTGCACGTCGTAAATCATTTCCGGCACACCGGGCATTACCTGATTGTGGCCGAGCAACTGGCGTCCGAGATTCATGAGTTCAGCGACGCTTTTGCCGTCGCGGATGAATTCCAACAGCACGGTGGCGATGAGCGCGACGGCTTCGGGATGGTTCAGGCGCAGGCCGCGCGCGAGGCGTTTCTGCGCGAGAAAGCCGGCGTTGTGCAGGAGCAGCTTGTCAATTTCGCGAGGTGAAAGGTGCATGTCAGAAATTCCAAATTCCAAGCTCCAAGCTCCAGAGAAATATCAAGCCCCAATCACCAATGGACGCTCGCGGTGATTTAGTGTTTCGGATTTGGAGCTTCTCTGGAGCTTGGATGTTGAGGCTTGGAGTTTTCATTTTGTCACCATTTGCGCGCCCACGGGTCGTCGCCGAGCAATTCCGGGACAAAGGCCAGATACTCGTGGAGTTCCCGGCCGACGGCTTCGACCTGCTCGCCGGCGATGCGAAGCACCGCGCCGTCGCGCATCGGACTGGCGCTGGCAATGAGCGCGGATCGGCGTTCAACCGGCTCGGCGGAAATGTTTTCGAGTAATTGGCCGGCGGCGGCGCGCAGCGGTTCGCCGGCCAGCAGCAGCGTGGCGAAACAATTGAAGCGCCCGGTGCGATGCGGCGAGGTTTGAATTTCATCCGCCGCGTCGAGCAGGATGGAATCGAGAAAAATCCGTTCGCCCGCCGCAAAAACTTCGTTGCGGCTTTGGAACCGGGAGAATTGCCAGCGTTCGCCGCGCGCGGCGCGGCCAGACGTGAACCAGTCGAGCAAAACCAAACCGGCATTTTCTGCGAGATGAAATTCCTGCCGCTGCGCGTAGCGGGAACCGGCGAACGCCTGCACCGGGTCGGGCGCAAGCACGAGCAGGGAATTTTCCGCCAGCGCGGCGCGGGTGACGTGGCCGCAGGGACGTTGCGCGGGGTTGCGGTAAATTTTGGTGGAAGCCTGCGTGCCGAGAAAACAGCGCGTGTTTTTGCCGAGGCGCAAATCGAGCCGCGTCCGGTCACCGGCGACGAGGCCGCCGCCGAAGCTGCTCGTGCAGGCCCAGACGCTGCGCCCGCGCGCGCGCGGCGTGAGCAGTTTCAACGGACTCCGGGCCAGGGCGGACGTGACGGTGCTTTCGCCAAAAACGAACTCGATTTCCAGCACCGCGCCGCCGGGCTCCTCGGAAACGATTTTTACAGGCGCAACCACGCTTAAACGGTCAGGTGTTTTTTTACCATGTCGTCGTTCAAATGCGCAATCGGCCCCTCGGCCACGATCGCGCCGCGATCCATGATGTAAAAGCTGTCGCCGACGCTCAAACAGAAGTCAAGGTATTGTTCGACGAGCAGGATGCTGATCTTGCCTTCCTTTTTTATTTTCAAAAGCGTGTCGCCGATCAAATCAATGATGTTTGGCTGGATGCCTTCGGTCGGTTCGTCGAGGATCAAAATTTTCGGGTCGGTGAGGAGCGCGCGGGCGATGGCGAGCTGCTGCTGCTGGCCGCCGCTCAACACGCCGCCCTTGCGCGAAAGCATTTCCTTGAGAATGGGAAACAATTCCAGCACGCGGTCCAACTGGCCGTTGGCTTTGGTGCCGTGGACGACGAGGCTGATTTTCAAATTTTCCCAGACGGTCAAAAGCGGAAAAATGTCGCGGCCTTGCGGCACAAAGCCGATGCCAAGCCGCGCCCGCTGGTCAGGCTTGAGGCCGGTGAGTTCGGTGTCGGCGAGCTTGATCGAGCCGGCGTCGAGTTTCGCCATACCGACAATGGATTTGAGCGTGGTGGTTTTGCCGACGCCGTTTCGGCCCATGAGGCAGACGAGACTGTGTTCGGGCACGGTGAGATTCACGCCGCGCAAAATCCGCGAGCCGTCGTAGGAAACTGAGATGTTTGAAAGCGTCAGCATTTTCAATTTTTCTTTTTGCGACCGAGATAAACTTCCTTCACGCGCTCGTCGTTCTGGACGTCGTCCACGCTGCCTTCGCAGAGAACCGTGCCTTGATGAAGCACGGTGACTTTGCGCGCGATCTGGCGGACGAAAGTCATGTCGTGCTCGATGACGACGATGCTGTGCTTGCCTTCGAGGCTCAACAACAGCTCGCCGGTTTTGCGGGTTTCCTCGTCGGTCATCCCGGCGGCGGGTTCGTCCACGAGCAGGAGCTTTGGATTTTGCGCGAGCAACATGCCGATTTCGAGCCATTGTTTCTGGCCGTGGCTCAAGGAACCGGCCTTCGCATCGGCCTTGCCGTCGAGCGCCACGGTTTTGAGAATTTCATAAATGCGGTCGCGACGCTCCGGCGTCACGCGCATGAACAAGCTCGTCCAAACGCTGCGACTGCCTTCAAGCGAAAGCCAGATGTTTTCGAAAACGGTATGGTCAATGTAAACCGACGGCGTCTGGAATTTTCGTCCGATGCCGAGCTGATTGATTGCAGGTTCGCGCAATTTTGTGAGGTCGGTGTCCTTGCCGAATTCAATTTTCCCGCTATCGGGCTTGGTGCGGCCGGTGATGAGGTCAAGCATCGTGCTCTTGCCTGCGCCGTTCGGCCCGATGATAACGCGCAACTCGCCGGCATCCATGTAAAACGTCAGGTTGGAAATGGCCTTGAATCCCTCAAAGGCCTTGTTGACCTCTTCGAGCAGCAAAATAAATTCGTGTTTTTGGGGCGCGGGATTCATTCGGATTTCGCAAGGGTTTTTTCCGGCGCCGGCGGCGGACTGACCTCAACGGTTTTGGCGAGGCCGGATTTTGGCGGGAAAAATTTGTTTTTCAACGAGCGCAATTGCCCCAGCAAACCGACAATACCTTTGGGCATGAACAGCGTCACGAAAATGAACATCGCGCCGAGGAACAGCAGCCACAGATCGGGATACGCCTCCGTCGCCCAGCTTTTCAGGGCGTTGACGGCCACCGCGCCGATGATCGGACCGATGAGCGTGCCGCGCCCGCCGACGGCGACCCAGACGACGGCTTCGAGCGAGCGGGCCGGCTCCATTTCGCTGGGGTTGATGATGCCGACTTGCGGCACGTAAAGCACGCCGCCGAGCGACGCGATGAGTGAGGCGAGGATAAAAACGAAGAGCTTGAAATTGGCGGTCGAATAGCCGGAAAAAAGCACGCGGTTTTCGCTGTCGCGGATGGCGCGCTGAATTTTTCCAAATTTGGTCAACGTGAGCCACTTGCAGAGCAGATACACCAGCAGCAATGCGACGCCGGTGCAGATGAAAAGTCCGCGCTGTGTCGCCGACGCATCCAGATTATGGCCGAGCAGGAATTTGAAATCGGTGAAGCCGTTGTTGCCGCCCATGAGCAGACTGTTGCGAAAAAACAGGAGGCACGCCGCGTAGGTCAGCGCCTGCGTGAGGATCGCAAAATACACGCCGCGAATCCGCGAGCGAAACGCGAGGTAGCCGAAAATTCCCGACAGCACGCCGGGCAGCAAAACCGCCATCATCATCGCAAAAGCGAAGCTGTTAAACGGTTTCCAAAATGTTGGCAAATTGCTCCAGCCGAGAAACACCAAAAAATCGGGGATTGGCTCGTGATACTGGCCGAGGCTGCCGATCATCCGCATGAGATACATGCCCATCATGTAACCGCCGAGCGAAAAGAACAGCGCCTGGCCGAGGCTCAACAAACCGGTGTAGCCCCACAACAAATCTACGCTGATGGCCAGTATCGCGTAGCAAAGATATTTGCCATAAAGATTGATGCTGAAATCGCTGACGTGCCACCAGCTTGTCGCGGGGACGCAGGCGTTCAGGCACGGAAGAATGACGATGATAAATGCCGCCACCACCGCGACCGCAATCAGCTCGATTTTAGTTGCTTTGCGCGACATGAATTAATCCAGGCTGCGGCTGCGCATGGCGAAAAGCCCGCCAGGCTTCCATTGCAGAAATAAAATGATGCAAACCAGCACGACGATTTTTCCCGCGACCGGCGAACCCGTCAGTTGTTGCAGGACTTGATCCGCCGTGCCGATGCCCAGCGCGGAATAGACCGTGCCGATGATGTTGCCGACGCCGCCGACGACGACCGTCATAAAACTGTCCACGATATAAGTCTGTCCCATGCTCGGCCCGACATTGCCAATTTGCGACAGGAATGCGCCGGCCAGACCCGCCAGGCCGGAGCCAAAGGCAAAGGTCAGCATGTTGACTCGGGTGGTGCGCACGCCCATGCAGGACGCCATGGAACGATTTTGCATCACGGCGCGAATCAACAGGCCGAGCGGCGTTTTTGACAGCAACAGCCAGGTGCCGATGACGATCAAAATGGCAAAGACGATGACAAAAACGCGATTATAATCGAGGGATACGTCGTCAATGGTAAAATGGCCGAGCAACCAGTTGGGCGAATTGACCTGCACGTTGTTCGCGCCGAAAACCATGCGGAAGATTTGCTGCAAGGCCAGCGAAACGCCCCAAGTCGCCAGCAGTGATTCCAGCGGCCGGCGGTAGAGAAATTGGATGACGGCACGCTCCAGCAGCAATCCCACCAGCGCCGCCATGAAAAAGCTCAACGGAATCGCAAAGATGAAATAACTTTGATAAAACCAGCCGGTCGCGTTGAGGCCGGGCAGATTCAGACCGAAGGCGATGGGTTTGCCCATGATGCTGAACGGAAGAGTGATGTGGAAGCCAAACCCGGAGCCGAAGATGTTTTGAATCACATAAGTGGTGTAAGCCCCCACGGCAATCATCTCGCCGTGCGCCATGTTGATGATACCCATCAAGCCAAACGTAATGGCCAGTCCGAGCGCCACCACGAGCAAAACCGAGCCAAGGCTGATGCCATGAAAAATCGTGCCGTAAAAGTTTACCCACCGGATGTGGTCGTTAATTGAACCAACAGCAAGCTGGATTGCCTTCGTCAGTTGCGGACTGTTATTGGTATTGGCGGCGAGTTGGTTCAGATTGTCCAAGCTGCCGGTTGAATTCAACGCGGCCAGTTGTTCGACGGCGGTAATTTGCACCGCCGGATTGGTGTCGCCCAGTTGCAAGGTCGCGATGGCTTCTCGGATGATCTTTTTAACCCCGGTGTTCTTTTCCTTGTCCAGGAGGACTTGCAAAACGGGCACATAGTCTTCGTTCTGTGAATTACCGAGCTTGACCACCGCCGACTCGCGCGCGTTCGGGTCGGGATCGGACAGAGCCAACGAGTCGAGCACCCGTTGAATCGCCCGGCGCAGCCGCATGTCCGTATCCGCCGTGTTGAGATCGCTGTCGCCGAAGCGCAATTCCTTGCCGGTTACGTCCTTGACAAATTGTCCGTCAATGATGCGAATGGCGCGCGACCGGCCTTCGGCGTCCTGCTGGCTTTCCAACATCACCGGCACCGTGGAACCGTCGGGGGCGACATACAGATAAACTTCCTCCGTCGTCCAAGCGGATAGCACGTCGCTGGCCAGTTTGGAGCCGGTGTCGGCCAGTTCGTCGAGCAGTTTCTGCTGTTCCGCTCCCGTGCTTAAAATGGCTTGCACCAGTTCCTGACGAACGACATTGGTGCTCGTCGTGTCAGACGCGGGGGCAGGCGCGGCGTTCGTCCGCAGGCAGAGCAACGCCAATATAAAACACACCAGCGGTTTGAACACAAACTTCATGGCACTTGAAAAAAAGGTGGAGCCGAAGCTCCACCCCCCTTGTTTTTAATTGATACAGATCAAACGGTCATTACTTGCCTTGGGCGGCCAGTTGCGCGTCAAGTGTCTTGAGCATCCACGGTTCCCCAACCACCTGCGGAAACTGCTTGATAATTTTGAACTGGCCGTTGGCAAGCGTTTCACCGATATACACATTCTTGGTGGTGTATTGATTATCCTGCACAGTGATTTTGCCGCTGGGGCCGTTAAAGCTGATGTCACCCGAATCCAGCGCCTTGCGCACGGCGTCCACGTCGAACGTGCCGGCCTTTTCCACTGCCGCCTTCCACAAATACACGCCGTCGTAAGAAAGCTCCATCGGGCTGTCCACCACCCGGTTTTCTTTCACCACCCCGGGATAATTTTCCGTTTTGAGCCAGTCGTTCCACTTCGCAAGAAAGGCCTTGTTCTCGGGCGTTTTCAAGGACATGAAATAACTCCAGCAACCTAGTTCGCCGACGAGGTTTTTGGTGGGCATGCTGCGGAGTTCATCTTCCGCCAAGCTGAACGAAACCACCGGGCACTGATCCGGCGTCAAACCGGCGGCGACAATCTCCTTGAAAAAGGGTACGTTCGAGTCGCCGTTGATGGTATTGACAACGCAGGCGTTGCCGGACGCGGCAAATTGTTTGATGTCCGCGACGATCTGCTGGAAGTCGGTATAACCGAACGGCACATATTTGCCGGCAGAAATCACCTTGCCGGAATCGTCCTTCGTGAAACCGCCGCCGATGTCATCCGGGGAAATGCCATGCAACAACAGATATTTGTAAAGAATCAAATTCGTGGTTTGCGGATAAACATAGTCCGTTCCGATCAGGTAGAACTTCTTTATCCCTTGGGCCAACAGGTAATCCACAGCGGGGATGGCTTGCTGATTCACCGCTTCGGCCGTATAGACCACATTTTCAGACTGCTCTTCCCCTTCAAACTGCACGGGGTAAAACAACAAGCCGTCGTCCTTCTCAAACACCGGCAGCACGGATTTGCGGCTGACCGAGGTCCAGCAACCGAAAACCACCGCCACTTTGTCTTGTTCAAGCAATTCCTTGGCTTTTTCGGCAAAGAGCGGCCAGTTGGAAGCGCCATCCACCACCACCGGTTCTATCTTGTAGGACTTGTCGCCGATCTTGATGCCGCCAGCGGCGTTGATTTGATCGAAGGTGAACAGGAGCATGTCGCGCAACGAAGTTTCACTGATGGCCATGGTGCCGCTCAATGAATGCAGCACCCCAACTTTCACGGTGTCTTGGGCCACTGCCCGGTTCGTCAGGGTCAGCGCAACCGCCAACGCCATTAATTTCAACAGGTGTTTTTTCATGGTTTGATTTGAATGATGATTTTTTGGTTTCGGTTTGGTTAGATTTAGAACAAATAAGAAGCACCGCAGCCGAGGATGACTTGATAGTCTTTGCCGTTGAAGCCACCAGCGTAAGAGGTGGTGTTGTAACGTATTTCCGGCTGAATCTTGATGTCGGGAGTGGGCTTGAGATTGAGCGTGAGAGTGAAGCTGGCCAAATTGCCATGGTCATCCGGGGATGAAATACCTGCGCCATTTGGAGCTGGAGCAAGACTGTTCGGGTCAGCCACGTTTATGCCCACGCCATCCGGGTCGCCGAGGTATTCAGCCCGGAAAGCTAAACCAACTTTGGGAGTGAAGTCATACCAGATCCAAGTGCCAACGGACCACAAATCTCCGCTCGGCCCGTTATTCACGGACAGATGGAAATAATCCCCTTCAAACCCGGTGCCGAGCTTGTCAGTGACTTGATAACCAGCTAAAACTTCACCGCCATCCGCATCTTCGGGTCCGCCAGCTTCTCCGCCGAATCCGGTTAAGTTAATCCAAAGTTTGTCATTAGGTTTTAGGTCAATGGAACCCATCAAGCCCTTGCCGGAAGTGGTAGCTACTGGGCCGGCGTAGAGTCCGTTTTCAACGCGGAATTTTACGTCCAGCCAATCGGTCAAGGCATAATCCAATTGCACGCCGGCAGCCGGACCGTTGCCCGTGTAATACCATTGATAGCCTTGCGAAAAGTTCTCATTCGCTGCGCCGCCATCGCCGGATTCATAATTTAAGAGCGAGATGAGTTCGCCCGCCTTGATGTTCAACCCCGTGCCAATCGGCACATTCAAATCCACATAAGCTTCGCGCAAATAATCAAAGCCCGTGATGCCGCTGCCGGAGTTCAATATCGGCGCGTCCTGGCCGGCCATCAGCGAAACGCGGTAACCGGCGTCCCACTTATCACCACTGCGCTCGGCGGGCGGGCTGGCAAAGGTGATTTTCACCTTGTTGATATCAAAATTATTATTTTGGGTGTTCCAAAGATAGCCGGCGTTCTTGCTGCTGGCCGGGCTGTCCACATTGCAAAAATACGACGCTTGAACGAAACCGCTGATGGTCATGTCACTCATGGCCGACACTGCGGGATCGGAACCGCTGGGTAAAAGCCCTTGTTTTTTGGCCACGTCTTCCAAAGTGTCCAACTGTTGTTGCAACGCCTGGTTCTGTTTTTGCAGTTGGGCGATTTGGTCGCTCTCGGTGGTTGATTGAGCGTGCGCACTGAGGCCCGCGCCGGCAATCATGCCAAGACAGGCACCGGTGGCGGCAAGTCGGTTTTTAGCACGTAGTGGGGTTTTTCGTATTTGATATTTCATGTCAGTGGTAACTCCTTGGGTTTGTTTTTCACTTATGTCTCATGGCAAAAACTTTTCTGGCGTCGCAAATGCTCTATCGCAAGTGGTGATCACGATATCCTTTGGTTTTTTTGCCATCTACTTTGTGCTCAAGCAGTCAGGGTGCCAAAGGTGGAAACCGCGACCGTTGGAAAATTGAAAAAATTTTTGAACAGATGTGAATGAAATTCACCAATGAATGAAACACTTGACAGCAGGCAGTTGAAAGCGTTCGTCGTGCTGGCAAAAACTGGAAGCCACACGGAAACTGCAAAACGACTTTACGTTACCCACTCGGCCATCAGCCATGCCATGCGCACGTTGGAGGAACAAGTTGGCTGTCGCCTTTTTGCCAAATTGCGCAAAAAAGTCGTCCTGACCGAGGCGGGCGAAGCGTTGTTGTATCATGCCAACCGCGTGCTTGCGGAAATGCAGCAAGCGTGTCTCACGCTCACCGAATTGAACCAATGGGGTTCGCGCCAACTGCGATTGGCTGCGAACGCCATCCTGCTTTCAAAATTCCTCGCGCCGGTCCTGCTGAAATTTCACGAAGAATTTCCGCGCGTATCGCTTCATGTTCAAACTTGTGGCTTGAGCAAGGTGACTGGCCGGCTTGAAAACAACCGGGTTGATATTGCGCTGTCCGCCAAACCTTCGGCCGGCGACCAGTTTGAATTTGTCCCCTTGTTTGCCGACCGCTTTCATCTCGTGGTCAGTGCGGCGCATCCTCTGGCTGCCAAACCCAGCGCGCCGCGTGGCGAATTGGCGAAATATCCCTGTGTTCTGCTTTACGGCTCCGGCCATGAACGCAAACAGGTGGATGATTTTTTTTCCCGCTCCGGAATCACACCGAACATCATCGGCGAAATTGAAAACCTCGACGTGGTGAAGGCCATGTTGGCACGGGCGCCGTTCATGAGTTTCCTGCCAGGTTGGGTCATGGCCAGCGAAATTGAAAACCGTTCGTTTGTCACCCTGCCCGTGGGGCGCAAACCGCTTGAACAAACTTGGGGCCTCGTCCATTCCCGCAACCGCCCGTTGAACCACGCCGAATCCACCCTGTTGAAACTTTGCCGCAAGCAAGTCGCCAAATTCGCATGACGCGTAACAAAACCCACTTGATTTTGCGCCAAATTGAGCAATTATTTTCGCAATGCCATTGCCCGTCGAACCTGTCACCTTGAACGTCGAGCAATTGGACGGGTTGAACCGGAAACTTGCTGTCCTGCGCCACGACGTGAACAACAGCCTTTCATTGATGATGGCGGCCGCCGAATTGATTCGTCGCCGCCCGGAAAATGCCGGACGCCTGTGGCCGACCCTCGTCGAGCAACCGCAGAAAATCTCGGAAACCGTCGCGCAGTTTTCCCGCGAACTGGAAAAAGCGCTGGGCATCACGCGGCCTTAAAGTGTAACGGTCCGCGCCGTTTTTCCGTCTAAAAAAGACAACAAGTCCCCGCTTTTGTTGTTTAACAAACATGAAAATGCTGAAATTTATCCTTGGTCTCGCCGCGCTTTCCATCAGTTTTGCCGGTTTTGTCCCGCCCGCAGCGGCGCAAACGCCCGGCCAGCGGCAACCGGCTTTTGGCATCGGCGACCGTTTTTTCCCCGCGCTCGGCCGCGTGCTGACCGACGCGCAGCGCAAATCTTTCCACGCGGCCCTGGCGTCGCAGTTCCAAAAAATCCCGCCGCTTGAGGGAAAAATGCGCTCGTCACGCCTCGCCCTGCTGGATGAAATCGCCGGCGGAAAATTCGACGAAGCCGCCGCGCGGCAAAACGCGCAAGATTCGGCGCAGGCCGAGGCGGAACTGACAGTGATTATTGCCAAAGCGCTTTCGCAAATGCAGCCGCCGCTTTCGGCGCAGCAAATTGAACAATTGAAAAATTTCCAGCCCGGCCAGTTTCAGCCGCCCGCCGCTTCGCAAACTGCAATCGCGCCGCCCCCAAAAATGAATTTGCCGCCTGCCCTGCCGCGCGACTCGAATGATTTGCCGATTGTCACGCCGCCGCAAAAATAAACTTCCGGCGGCTTTTAACTTTGGCTTTGAAATCTTTTCCGGCAGACTTCCGCGTGATGGAACGGACGGAAGCGGAATTAATCGCCGCGGTGCTGAAAGGCGACGCCGCCAGTTTTGAGCCACTGGTGGGAAAATATTCTCCGCGCGTCTTCGCCACTGCGCGCCGCTACGCCCGCCGCGAAAGCGAGGTCGAGGACATCGCGCAGGAAGTCTGGCTCAAGGCGTATGACAAGCTGAAAAGTTTTCGCGGCGAGGCGCCGTTCGAGCACTGGCTCATGCGGATGACGGTCCGCACCTGCTATGATTTCTTGCGCGGACACCAGCGCAACCGCGAGGCGTCATTTTCGGATTTGAGCGAGCCGGAAAGCAACTGGCTGGAGCGATTTGTCGCTGCGCCGGAATCCACCAGCGAAAATGCGGACGCGGCCAAGTTGCTCATCGGGCGCGTGATGGAAAAGCTTTCGCCGCCGGCGCGGCTGGTAATCACCCTGCTGGAAATTGAGGATCGCCCGGTGAAGGAAATCGCCGAACTCACCGGCTGGTCGGTGGCGCTGGTGAAGGTGCGTGCCTTCCGCGCCCGTGCAGAAATGCGGAAAATTCTGGCAAAAATGGCGAAAGAGAAGTATTTGTAACCGTGCGCAAATTTTGCGCGTCTGAAAAATTGGATGAATTATGAATCTCGCTGAATTGCAAAAAAAGCTGATCGCTGCCGCCCGCACACAGGTGCTGGATGAGCGCGTGCCGTTCGCTTTTGAAAAGCGCGTCACGGCGCTGCTCTCGTCCCGCGTCGCGCCGCAGAATCTGGATTTGTGGGTGCGCGGGCTTTGGCGCGCGGCGATTTCGTGCGTGGCCATCGCGCTGGTTTGCGGCGCGTTCGCAGTTTTTGCGCCGTCGCCGGCGAGTAACACGCCGGACCTTTCGCAAACATTGGACAGCACGCTTCTGGCTTCCGTTGACCAAAGCGACCAATCGCAGTGAATTCCTGGAAAGTCATCTTTGCGACAATTGTGATTTTTGGCGCGGGCGTTTTCACCGGGGGATTGCTGGTAAATCACGTTGAGCAATTGCATTCTGAAAATCGTCACCCACCCAGTCCGCCGCGCGATTTGTCGGATTTTGCCACGCGCCCGGAAATTCTAAAAACCAATTTTGTCCAGCGGCTCGACGACACACTGCATCTTTCCGCGAAACAGCGCAAACAGATTGAAAAGATCGTCGCCGACGGGCAGGAACGAAATCAGGATCTTTGGGAAATTGTTTCGCCGCAGTTTCGCAGCGTCATTCAGGACACACACCAGCGCATTCTTGGAGTGCTGACGCCCGAACAAAAGAAACAGTTTGAAGGATTGTTCAAACACCCTCGCCGTCCGCAAAATTCCACGAACGCGCCGCCGGTTATGCCGCCGACAAATTCACTGCCAACTGCGGCAACGAACGCGCCGTGATTTTTATTCTTCCGCGAGCAGCGCGCGGATTTTTTTCCGCAATTCCTTCGTGATGGAGCCGACGGGGCGGTTGGCGTCCACAATGGTGAAGCCGTAAGTCTTTTGCAATTTGCGGAAAGCCCCCTGCATCGCCGTCTGGTATTTGACAAAGCTGTCAAACATGTCGCGCGACAGGCCCAAATCCATGCCGCTTTCCCAGTAATCCAGCGTCGCGCTTTTGGAAAGATTGCGCTGCACGAGCTCCTGCGGTTCGACGGAGAGATAAAACACCGCGTCCGGTTCGAGCGCGATGCCATAAAGATTTTTCAACCAGGTCTCATCCATGCCGCGCACGAGGTCACGTGCCATGAGCGTGTAAATGTAACGGTCGGCCAGCACGATGAAGCCGGCTTTCAACGCGGGCAGGATGATGTTGTCCAACTGGTCGGCGAAATCCGTCGCGTAGAACAGGCTAAACGTCGTCCGGCTCAAAATGTTTCCGCCCTGCGCCTCTTCGAGTTCCTTGCTGACGAGCGTCGAGCGTTTCAAGCCGACCTGCACCGTCGCGTGGCCGCTGGTTTCGAGCCAGTCCACCAGCCGCGCGATTTGCGTCGAGCGGCCGGAACCGTCCGCGCCCTCGACGACGATGAGCTTGCCCGCCAGGTCGGCGCATTTGACACGCGGAATGCCGTGGCCGTAAAAGCGGCGGCCGGTTTTTATCCCTTCTGGATTTTTCATGCGGCGGCCATGTCCCCCTCGATTTCCTGCGTTTTATTTTCCGGCTGGATGGCCGGCGGCAGCGGCAGCGGACTGCGGCGCTTGAATTTTTTCAAATCAATTTTCTCGCTCACGAGTTTGCGGAAAAGGACTTGTTGTTTTTCGACGTTTTCGTTGGCGTCCACCACGACAAATTTGAATTCGTCGGTCATCGCCACGTATTGCTCCAGAATGCGCCCCTGAAAAATGCGGAAACTTTCATACGGATCGGTTGACAGCCGCAAATCCATGCCCGCCTCGAAAAATTTCAGCTTGGGCCGGCCTTCGAGAATTCGGGTAAGCGAAACTTCCAAATCCGTCTTGAAAAAAAACGTGATGTCCGGCAGCGCGGCAAAACTGTAAAGGCCGCGGACCCATTCGGGCGGGCAGCCGCGCACCGTGTCGCGAGCGAACGCCGTGAAGGCGTAGCGGTCGCAAAGCACGATGTAACCCGCGCGCAAAAGCGGCAGCAGATGGCGTTCGTAACGGTCAGCAAAATCCGTCGCGTGAATCAGGCTGAACGTCGTGGGCGTGAGCAGTTCGCGCTTTTTACCCTTGCTCGTCGCGGATTTCACCAGCTCGGAGGAATTCCATTCGCTGAAATAGACCTTGATGCCCTCGGCTTCGAGCCAGCGCTTGAGCAGGTAAATTTGCGTGGACTTGCCGGAGCCGTCGAGTCCTTCGACGGCGATCAATCGTCCCGGAAAATTCAATTCGGCAAATGTTTTCATTTTTGCGCCAGCGGCGTTTTTTCATTCTAGGCGATTGTTCGCCGACGACAAGCGCAAGTTGATAGCAGAAAACAGCGGCGCCATTGTTAAATTTCCGTGACAAACGTTTTAAGTGAACTTTGTGAAAAAAATCACAAATTGACTTGATTCAAGTTTTCGCGCGGGCTAGGTTGATTTTGTTTTTGTCAGGGCAAAATATATGCGAACGCAAGGCGAGATTGGTTACGACACAAAAATCGAAGGCGACGTGGTCATCACCACGGTGGACGCCGCGCTGAACTGGTTTCGCAAAAATTCCGTCTGGCCGATGCCGATGGGCCTGGCCTGTTGCGCGATTGAATTGATGGCCGCCGGCGCGAGCCGTTTCGACATTTCCCGCTTCGGTTCCGAAGTGATGCGCTTTTCGCCGCGCCAGGCCGATTGCATGATTGTCGCCGGCACGGTCACTTACAAAATGGCCATGTGCGTCCGGCGCATTTGGGACCAGATGCCCGAACCGAAATGGTGCATCGCGATGGGCGCGTGCGCCTCGACCGGCGGGATGTATCGCAGCTATGCCGTGCTGCAGGGCGTGGACCACATCATTCCCGTGGATGTTTACGTGAGCGGCTGTCCGCCGCGGCCCGAAGCCGTGCTCGACGCGTTGATGAAATTGCAGGAAAAAATCAGCGCCCAGCCGGTGCTGCGGGATTTGACCGCGTTTCATTTGCAAAAGAAAGCCGCGGCATAAATTAAATTTTTATTTTCAACCACGATTTAACACAGATGCACACGGATTTTCCGAAAAATATTTCAAGTTCTTCTTCAATCCGTGTTTATCCGTGTCCATCCGTGGTTGATTTTTTTTGAATTGTGAATTCTTTGGAACCAGCCAGAAAGCTCAAGGAGAAGTTCGGCGATTTGATTTCCGAACCGGTGGAGTTTCGTGGTGAAATCACGGTCAAACTTGCCGATGCGGAAAGGATTGTTGACATCTGCACCTTTGCCAAAAACGACCTGGATTTCAATTATCTCGTGGACATCAGCAGCATTGACAATTACGGCGACGACCCGCGCTGGACGGTGGTTTATGAATTGCGCGGACTCGGCAACGGCTGCGAATTGCGGATTAAAACCGACGTGAGCGAGGAAAAGTCCGAACTGCCCAGCGTCATCGGCGTCTGGAAAACCGCCAACTGGCACGAGCGCGAAATTTACGACATGATGGGCATCCGCTTCCGCAGCCATCCTGATTTGCGCCGCATTTTGATGTGGGAGGGCTATCCGTATTTTCCGTTGCGCAAGGATTTTCCGCTTGCCGGCAAGCCGACGGATTTGCCGGGCGTCGCGTTTGCCAAACCCGCGCCGCTCGAAGGCGGGCCGTTCGTGACGGTCGCCGGCGGCAAATCCGCGACCGCGCGTGAGCCGCGCATTCGCAATCCCGAAGAATGATTTTAATGGCCACGATTCAAGACATCGAAATTCCCGATTCCGCCGCGCGTTCAGCGCAGGCGGCGGACGAGCTTCAAGACGCCGTTGACGAGAAGATGGTGTTGAACATGGGGCCGTCGCATCCCGCCACGCACGGCGTGCTGCGCATTTTGCTTGAACTGGATGGCGAGGTCATCACCAAAGCCGACCCGGACGTGGGTTATCTGCATCGCGGCGACGAGAAAATCGCCGAGAATATGACCTATACGCAGTTCATTCCCTACACCGACCGTTTGGATTATCTCGCGCCGCTGGCGAACAACGTCGCCTACGCGCTCGCGGTGGAAAAAGCGCTCGGCATCGAGAAGAATTTGCCGCCGCGCTGCCAATACATTCGCGTCATGGTCGCCGAACTCGCGCGCATCTCGGCGCATTTGCTCGGCCTCGGCGCATTTGCAATGGATGTCGGCGCGGTAACGGTTTTCTTGCTCACGTTCACCGAGCGCGAAAAAATTTACAACCTGGCCGAGGCGATTTCCGGCGCGCGCTTCACGACCAGCTACACGCGCATCGGCGGCGTGATGCACGACACTCCGCCCGATTGGTGCGCGAATGTTGAAAAATTTCTTGAAGAATTCAGCGGCGCGCTCAAAGAAGTCGAGACGCTGCTCACGCGCAACCGCATCTGGGTGGATCGCCTGCGCGACCTCGGCGTCATCTCGAAGCAAATGGCGATTGACTACGGTTTGAGCGGCCCGAACTTGCGCGGCAGCGGTGTGGAATGGGATTTGCGCAAGAACCAGCCGTATCTTTGCTACCCGGATTTGCAATTCGACATTCCCATCGGTTCGACCGGCGATTGCTACGACCGTTACCTTGTCCGCATGGAGGAAATGCGCCAGAGCGTCCGCATTTTGGGGCAATGCCTCAAAAAAATTCCCGGCGGCTGGCACAACGAAGCCAAGGAGCCGGTCAATGTGCCCGACGGCAAGGTCGTTTTACCGCCAAAACAAAACGTGATGACGAAGATGGAGGAACTCATCCATCAATTCATGCTCGTGACCGAAGGCATGAATGTGCCGCCGGGCGAAGTTTATTTTGGCCACGAAAATCCGAAGGGCGAACTTGGCTTTTACATTTGCAGCAAAGGCGGCGGCGTGCCGTATCGCCTGAAAATCCGTTCGCCCAGCTTCATCAACTTGAGCATTTTGGGCGAATTGATGCCCGGCTGCATGATCAGCGACGTGCCGGTGATTCTTGGCTCGATTGATTTTGTGATGGGAGAAAGCGACCGATGAATGCGATGCACACAGAACCGATTCCGAATCCGCTCCAGCAAGCAGGCGGCTTCGCCGCGCCCGCCGCGCTTGAAGCGGAAATTGACGAATTGATTTCGCATTATCCCGAAAAGCGCGCGGCGTCGCTCATGGTGCTCCACGCGATTCAGGAACAATTCGGCTGGATTTCGCAGGAAGCGGTCGAGTGGACGGCGAAGAAACTGGATTTGCAGCCCATCAACATTTACGAACTGGTGACGTTTTACCCGATGTTGCGGCAACAGCCGATGGGCAAGTATCAAATCAAGGTCTGCCGCACCTTAAGTTGCGCGCTGGGCGGCGCGTATGAATTGCACGAACATTTTTGCGAGAAGCTGGGCTTGGACGCGCACGCGCACGGCCCGCAAACGACGAAGGACGGAAAGTTCACGGTCGAATTTGTCGAATGTCTCGCCAGTTGCGGCACCGCGCCGGTGATGATGTGCAACGACGCGTTCCATGAAGGTGTTAGTCACAAGAAAGCGGATGAAATCGTGGCTAACTGCAAATGAACGAAAACCGATGCAAATCGTAAATCAAAAATCTGAAATCGAAAATGGCAGTTGGCTGCCCGACATGGATTTGAACCATGACAAACAGATCCAGAGTCTGCTGTGCTACCGTTACACCATCGGGCAAAATGGCAGGAATTAAACTAGAGAATTTTATTTGAGAGTCAAGTTGCTGATATGGCGCAAGAATACAAATTGATTTTGAGGCATATTGATGACCCGGATTACACGCCCGACATCGAATGCTATTTGCGCCACTTCGGCTACTTGGACTTGAAAAAGGCGCTCACGCTGCCGGCCAAAACTTTGGCCGATGGCAAAACACAGTCGCCGCAGGAACAAATTCGCGACGACGTGAAAATTTCCGGTCTGCGCGGTCGCGGCGGCGCGGGATTTTCCTGCGGCTTGAAATGGAGCTTCGTGGACCGCAAAAGCGGCAAGCCAATTTATCTCATTTGCAACGCCGACGAATCCGAGCCGGGAACGTTTAAGGATCGTCAGATAATGTATAAGGATCCGCACCAGATGATCGAGGGCATGGCCATCTCGTGCTTCGCCAACGATGTGCATCTCGCCTACATTTACATTCGCGGCGAAATGGTGGACGGCGCGAAGATTTTGAATCAAGCGCTCAAGGAAGCCCGCGCGAAAAATTTTCTTGGCAAAAATATTCTGGGCAGCGGCTACGATTTGGAAATTCACGTTCATCGCGGCGCGGGCGCTTACATTTGCGGCGAGGAAACCGGCCTCATCGAATCGCTCGAAGGCAAACGGCCTTATCCGCGCATCAAGCCGCCGTATTTTCCTGCGATCCTCGGTTTGTGGATGTGCCCGACCATCGTCAACAACGTCGAGACGCTCTGCAACGTGAAGCACATCGTCGCGATGGGCGGCGCGGAATTTGCCAAGCTCGGCACGCCGAACAACACCGGTACGCGCATCGTCAGTTTGAGCGGCCACGTCAAACGGCCCGGCTATTACGAAATCGAAACCGGCAAGGCAACGATTGGCGAATTGATCAGCGATCCGAAATTCGGCGGAGGTTTGCGCGATGGAAGAAAATTAAAGGCTGTGATTCCCGGCGGTTCGTCCGCAAAAGTTTTCAAAGCCGGAGAGAAATTCAAACTGAAGAAAAAAAATGCGGACGGCCAGATGGTCGAGCAGGAAGTGGACATGCTGGATTTGCCCTACGATTTCGATTCGCTGATTGCCGCCGGTTCGATGAGCGGTTCCAGCGCGATTATCGTCATGGACGACAGCGTGGACATCGTCGAGGCGCTGGCGAACATTGCCGAATTTTACGCGCATGAAAGCTGCGGCCAATGCACGCCGTGCCGCGAAGGGTCGCTTTGGATGAGCAAGGCGCTGCATCGCCTCACGCACGGCGAAGGCCGGGCGAGCGACGCGGATTATCTGGTCAAAATTGCCGACAACATTCCCGGCGGCCGGACGATTTGCGCGTTCGGCGAAGCCTGCTCCTGGCCGGTGCAGAGTTTTGTCGCAAAGTTCAAAGACGAATTTATCGCCAAAGGCAAGGCCGACGAAGAACGCCGTGCGAAAGAAAATGTTCAGCCGGTCAAAGCCACGTCGCCGGAACGACATGAATTGGCGAACGCACACTGAAATGAAATTTGCGGCAAGGTTGAAGAATTAGTGGCAGAATGAATTTATGAGTGCAGCGACAGAACAAGTATTTATCGAAGCGCTTTCGTTGCCGACGCGCGAGCGGGCGAGCCTCGTTCACAAACTGCTTGTCAGTTTGGAAAACGCGGAAGGCTCGCCGGAAATCGAAACGGCATGGAAGCAGGAAGCGCTGGAACGTTGTGAAGCGTTTGACGACGGCAAAATTACCGAGCGCGACGCGGATTATGTCCTGCGCGACGCGTATCGCAAGGTGAAGTGAAACGACTCACTTATTTAAGCGTTGCCGAAATTGAATTGGTCGAGGCGGCGCAGTTTTACGATGAGCAAGAACCTGGACTGGGCAAAATATTTTTGGACGCAATGGCAGAGGCCGGCGAAAAAATTCGCCGGAACCCGGCGCTTTGGACTTTTTACGAAAAACCAGTTCGCGGTTGCCGTGTCATGCCGTTTCCCTATCGGTTGCTTTATCGTGAATTGCCTGATCGCATTCAAATTGTCGCAGTATTTCATCTCAGCCGCCGCCCCGGAAGTTGGAAAGAACGCTTGAAGTAAAAATGTCAACCGCCGCCACAACTGGAACGAAGCCCGCCGCGCCTGTGATTGAAAAAATCAAGGTGAAGGTGGATGGGCGCGAAATTGAAGTGCCGAAGACAACGCCCGATCCGATTTCCGGCAAGCCGATTCCGACCACGATGATTCAAGCCTGTGCGCAAATCAGCGTGGACGTGCCGCATTATTGCTATCATCCCAAGCTGCCTGTAGCGGGCAATTGCCGTATGTGCCTCGTCGAGTTCGGCACGCCGGCGCTCGGGCCGGACCGCAAACCGATTTTGAATCCTGACGGCACGCCGAAAATCGCAAAGTCTCCGCGTCCGGCCATCGCCTGCGCCACGCCGATTTCACCGGGCATGGAAATTTACACCAACACGCCCGGCGTGAAACAAATGCGCGAGGGCGTGCTGGAATTTCTCCTCATCAATCATCCGCTCGATTGTCCGATTTGCGACCAGGCGGGCGAATGCAAGTTGCAGGAATACTCGGTGGACTACGGCCAGAGCGCGAGCCGCTTCGTCGAACCGAAGGTTCACAAGCCGAAGGCCGTTGATCTCGGCCCGCGCATTGTGCTCGACGACGAGCGTTGCATTCTTTGCACGCGCTGCATCCGGTTCACGCGCGACATCGCGGGCGACGACGCGCTCGGCATTGTCAATCGCGGTAGCTACAATACGCTCACGGCGTATCCGGGAAAAATTTTCGACAACAATTATACGCTCAACACCGTGGACATTTGCCCTGTCGGCGCGCTCACATCGAAGGATTTCCGTTTCCAAATGCGCGTCTGGTTTTTGAAGGAAACCAAGAGCATTTGCACGAGCTGCGCGACCGGCTGCAATATCATCATCGGCTCGCGTGAAGAAAAAATTTACCGCTATGAACCACGTCAGAATGACGCGGTGAACGCGTGCTGGATGTGTGATGCCGGGCGCTTGAATTATAAATGGGTTGGCCGCGAAGACCGTTTGAAGGACGTAATCGTTCGCGGTCAAAAATCGGGCTGGATGGTTGCGCTCAACGAAATCGCCGACAAATTGAAAAATGCGCCGCAAGGTTCGGTCGCGATTGTCACGTCAGCGCGGCAGACGAATGAAGAGCTTTGGCTGTTGAGCAAACTGAAATCGAAACTTGGCGCGGTTAGCGATTCCATTCCGCACGTTGGCGAAGGTGACAAATTGCTCGTCAGCGCCGACAAAAATCCGAACCCGAATGGCGCGCGACTGGCTGGAATTTGTTTCACCGAAATGGGAACGAATCTGCCGCAAATCGCCAGTGGAATTTCGAGCGGAAAAATTAAGACGCTCATCGTTTTTGGCGAAGATGTGACGAAGCATGGCATTAGTTCGGATTTGCTCGGCAAATTGGACACGCTCATCGTCAGCGATATTTTGCCGAACGCGACGACAGCCGCTGCGCATTATTTATTGCCCGGCTGCGCGCACGCGGAAAAACGCGGCACGTTCACGAACGTCAAAGGCCGCGTCCAAAAATTCATGAAAGCCGTCGAACCGCCCGGCGACGCGCGGCCAGAATGGGAATTTTTGCACGATTTGGTTTATAACGTCACTGGGCAAGACGGTTTCCTGACCATCGAAGGTTTGTTCAACGAAATGGCAAAGGACGTTCCCGCGTTCAACAGTTTGAACTGGGCCGGCCTTGGCGACACCGGAGCGACTGTGCCAATTTAACATGGACTGGAATTTCATCATTTTCAGCGTCGTCAAAATCGCGATTGTCATCGGCGCGGTGCAATTTTTTGCCGCCTACGCGGTTTTGGTGGAGCGAAAAGTTTCGGCGTGGATTCAAGACCGCGTCGGGCCGAACCGCGTTGCACCGCCATTCGTGAAATATATTCCAGTCGTCGGGCCGGTATTGACGCGAATGGGAGTTTTTCAACCGCTCGCCGACGGCTTGAAATTTTTGCTCAAGGAGGATTTTACTCCGGCGGGTGTGCGCAAGGCGTATTTCTGGCTGGCACCGATGATTTCGATCATTCCTTCGATGATTGTCGTCGCGGTCGTTCCGTTCGGCTCGTACATCGGCCATCAAAAAATGGTCATCGCGGATTTGAACGTGGGAATTCTCTACACGTTCGGAATTGTTTCGCTCGGTGTTTATGGAATCGTGCTCGCCGGTTACGCGGCGAATTCAAAATATCCGTTCCTCGGCGGCATTCGTTCCAGCGCGCAAATGATTTCGTATGAAATTTCGATGGGCATGAGCGTGATTCCGGTTTTTCTCATCGCGAGCAGTTTGAATTTGAGCCAGGTCGTCAACTGGCAGGCGCAGCACGGCTGGATGCTGATTTACGCGCCGCTGTCGTTTGTCATATTTCTGGTCGCGAGTTTTGCGGAAACAAACCGCACGCCGTTCGATTTGCCGGAAGCCGAAACCGAACTCGTCGGCGGCTATCACACCGAATATAGCTCGATGAAATTCGCGCTGTTTTTTCTCGCCGAATATTCCAACATGGTTGCGGCGTCGGGCATGATGGTGACGCTGTTTTTCGGCGGCTGGACGCTGCCGTTTTGGGGGCTGGATCAATCCGCGGCGTCTTTCACGGGCGACAAGGCGCTGCTGATTGGCATCGCGCAAATTCTTGTTTTCATTTTGAAGATGGTCGTGCTGATGGTGGTGTTCATCTGGGTGCGCTGGATGTGGCCGCGATTCCGTTACGACCAATTGATGGATTTGGGCTGGCGGCGGTTTGTGCCGCTGGCGCTGGTGAACATTTTAATCACGGCCATCGTGCTGTGGGCAACGAGTTGATATGGCGATCATTGTAAATCGCAGACCATTGACGTTTTGGGAAAAGCTTTATCTGCCGGCCATCGTCGGCGGATTCAAAGTGACCGCGCGGCATTTGGTCCGCTCGCTCTTCGGCGGCAAAACCGTCACGATGGAATATCCCGAACAAAAATGGACCGTGCCGGAAAATTATCGCGGCGCGCCGTATCTCGTGAAAGATCAGGACGGCAAGACCAAATGCGTTTCCTGCCAGCTTTGCGAATTCGTCTGTCCGCCAAAGGCGATCAAAATTTATCCGCCCGGCCCGACCGGACAGCTTGCCGACCGTCCGAACGCGGAAAAAATGCCGCAGGAATTTGAAATCAATTTTCTGCGCTGCATTTATTGCGGCCTTTGCCAGGAAGTTTGTCCCGAAGAAGCAATTTTCCTGCTGAAAGATTATTCCATCACCGGCCAGAGCCGCGACGAGTTGATTTACAACAAAGAAAAACTTCTCGCGCTCGGCGGCGTTCATCCGGGAATCCAAAAATGGAAACACAAATTGGAAGAGGCGGAAGAACAGGAAAGTTTTCCGGTCAAAGTCTGAAAGTTTGAAACATGGGTCTGCCTGACATTTTATTTTATGTCTTCGCGGCGTTCACGCTGTTGTTTGGCGTGCTCGTCATCGCGAATCCGTTCAGCCGCAACCCGGTCACCAGCGCGATGTTTCTCGTGCTCACCATCATTTCGATGGCCGGATTGTTCGTGCTGCTGCACGCGTTCTTCCTCGCGGCGGTGCAAATTCTCGTCTATGCCGGCGCGGTAATCGTGCTGTTCCTGTTTGTCATCATGCTGCTGGATTTGAAAGAGGAAGTGCGGCGCAAAATAAAAATTTACGGCCTGCTCGCCGGTCTGATTTCAGTCGGCGCGATCATCGCCATCTTTTTCAAAAGTTTGCGCGCCACGCCGCTCAACGCGCAAACGTCGCCTTCCATCGAAGGCGGCACCGCGGCACTCGGTAAATTGCTGTTCACGAATTACGTTTTGCCCTTTGAAGTCGTTTCCGTGCTGTTGCTCGTGGCGATGATCGGCGTGATTTTGTTGAGCAAAAAAGATCTGAAATAAAATGCAAGTCGGACTCGAACATTATTTGACTGTCAGCTTTCTGCTGTTCGCGCTGGGTCTGCTTGGCGTCATCATGCGGCGCAATTTGCTGGTGATTTACATGTCGCTGGAGCTGATGCTCAACGCGGCGAACCTCGCGCTCGTCGCCTTCTCGCGTTTCAACGACAACTTGAACGGGCAGGTTTTGGTTTTCTTCATCATCACCGTGGCGGCGGCGGAAGTTTCGGTCGGCCTCGCGCTCATCGTCGCGCTTTATCGCCGGCGCCAATCCGCGCACGTGGAAGATTTGACCTCGATGAAACTCTGACGAATGCAACACGAACTTTTTCCCTGGCTGATTTTGTTCCTGCCGCTGTTTTCAGCGGCGGCAATCACCATTTTCACTCTGCGTTCGCGCACCATCAGCGCGTTTCTGTCCATCGGCGCCATTGTCACCGGTTTCATTCTTTCGGTTGTTTTCATCAGCGCCAACGGCTGGCATTTCACCGGGGAAATTTCCAAAACCTGGCTTTCCATCGGCAGCTTGCAAATTGATTTTGGCCTCAAGCTGGACGCCTTGAGCATGATGATGTTGCTCGTCGTCACCGGCGTCGGCGGCGCGATTCATATTTATTCCGTCGGTTACATGCGCGAGGACAGCGGCTTCTCGCGCTTCTTCGCCAAATTGAGCCTGTTCACGTTTTCGATGCTCGGCATCGTGCTCGCGAACAATTTCATCGAGATGTTTATTTTCTGGGAGCTCGTTGGCGTATCGTCCTACCTGCTTATCGGTTTCTGGTTTGAGAAACCCAGTGCCGGCGACGCCGCGAAAAAAGCGTTCATCGTCAATCGCCTCGGCGACTTTGGATTCCTGCTCGGCATTTTGATGGTGTGGGGAATTCTCGGTTCGCTGAACTTCTCAAACCTGCACGGTCAACTTATGGCCAATCCCGCCGCGCTCGGAACGATGGCCACAATTGCCGGCCTTTTAATTTTCTGCGGTGCCGTCGGTAAATCCGCGCAATTCCCGCTGCACGTGTGGTTGCCGGACGCGATGGAAGGTCCGACGCCCGTGTCCGCGCTCATCCACGCCGCGACGATGGTGGCCGCCGGTGTTTACATGCTTTGCCGCATTTTATTTTTGCTTAACGCCGACGCGCTCCATGTCATCGCCTACATCGGCGGGTTCACCTCGCTGCTCGCCGCGCTCATTGCCATCCAACAGGACGACATCAAACGCATCATCGCCTACTCGACGCTGTCACAACTCGGCTACATGGTCATGGCCGTTGGCCTGTCCGGCCCGACCGCTGCAATGTTCCATTTAACGACGCACGCCTTTTTCAAGGCGCTGCTGTTTTTGAGCGCCGGTTCGGTCATCATTGCGCTGCATCACGAGCAGAACATCTGGAAAATGGGCAACCTGCGAAACAAAATGCCGATTACATTTTGGACATTTCTCGCCGGCGCGCTCGCCTTGAGCGGCGTGCCGCCGTTCAGCGGGTTTTATTCAAAGGATTCCATTTTCGCGCAGGCGTTGGAACAAAAAAATTATTTGCTCTTTGCCGTTGGCGCGGGCGTTGCCGGGCTGACGACCTTTTACATTTTCCGACTGTTCTTTGTCGTTTTTCTCGGCAAGGAAAAATCCGAAACTGCCTCGCACGCGCACGAATCGCCAGCGGTGATGACCTGGCCGCTGGTCGTGCTGGCTTTTTTTGCGGTTGTCGGCGGTGTCATTGGCATCGCGGGAATTTACGGCGCGCAATTCGGTGGCGAATCTGAACATGCTTCACTGCTTCAGCGCATCGTCGAGCCGTTTGCACATTCACCCGTTGGCGCATTGATCGGCATCGGTTGCGTAGCGATTGGATTCTTTGCCGCGTTTTCGCTTTACACCAAAGCCGACAAAGACCCTCTGCCGGCAATGCTCGGCCCTTTGGCGACCGCGATGAAAAATAAATTTTACTTCGACGAACTTTACGAAGCCACGTTCGTCCGCGCGCATGATTTCATCGCGGCGGTTTGCGGTTGGATTGACCGCTGGCTGGTCGAAGGCTTTTGCATCGGCCTCGTTCGTGGCGGAACAGATTTGACCGGCCGCGCGCTGCGCCTCGTGCAAACCGGCAATCTCCAAACCTACGCCTTCCTGTTTGTGCTCGGCGTGGCGGTGCTGCTGTATTTCGTTTTGAAATAAATGTCCATCCTGACCTACATATTTGGCTGGCCGCTGGTGGCGGCGCTGGCGCTGATTCTGGTGCCGCGCAATTATCGCGTCATCATCCGGTTCATTGCTTTGCTCGGCACGTTCATTTCAGCAGTTCTCGCAGTGAAAATGTTTTGCCAATACGCCGGCACGCCGGTGGACGCGGAAGGCTATCGTTTCGTGCAGCAAATCCCGTGGGTCGAATCACTCGGCATCAGCTATCACGTCGGCGTGGACGGCTTGAACGTCGGGCTGATTTTGATGGGTGCCATCGTCGCCTTCGCCGCCGCGTGTTGCTCTTGGGAAATCCAAACACGCGAAAAGGAATTTTACATTCTGCTGCTCGTGATGAGCGGCGGCATCCTCGGCGCGTTCGCGTCGCTGGATTTGTTCTTCTTTTATTTTCTGCACGAACTCGCACTGGTGCCGACCTTCATTATGATCGGCGTCTGGGGCCGCGGGGAACGCAAAAATTACGCGACGTTCCAAATCACGCTGTATTTGAGCATCGGCGCGCTCATCGCGCTCATCGGCCTCATCGCGCTGTATTTGCAATCCGGCGCGAACACCTTCGACATTCCGAAACTCGTTGAATACGTCGGCGCGCATCCGCTGGCCGCGAGCGCGCAGAATTTCATCTTCCCGCTGCTGTTGTTCGGCTTTGGCATTCTGGTTTCGCTCTGGCCGTTCCATTCGTGGGCGCCGTTGGGCTACGGCTCCGCGCCTTCGCCGACGGCAATGCTCCACGCCGGCGTGCTGAAAAAATTCGGGCTTTACGGTTTGATCCGCATCGCGCTGCCATTGATGCCGCAGGCCGCACATCACTGGATGAATTTTCTCGCGTGGCTTTGCCTCGGCAACATTCTTTACGTCGGCTGGGTCGCCATGCGGCAAAAAGATTTGAACCTGCTCATCGGCAATTCCAGCGTCGCGCACATGGGCTTCATTTTCCTCGGCATCGCCAGCTTGAACCTTATCGGTATCACCGGTGCGGTGTTCATTATGGTCGCGCACGGCTTTCTTGCGGCGCTAACGTTCGGCTTGAGCGGCTACATTTATCAAAAAACCGGCACGCTCGAAATGGCCGAGCTTGGCGGACTTTGCCGCAAATTGCGATTCATCGGCACGGTGTTGGTCATGGCGGCGATGGCCGGCTGCGGTTTGCCTGGATTCGCGAATTTCGTCGGCGAAGTCACGGTGTTTTTCGGCGTCTGGCAGGAACCGTCCCTGCGCGTCGTCACGGTGCTGGCGGTCTGGGGCGCGCTGGTCATCGGCGGCATTTACATGACGCGCACGGTGCGAAAAATTTTGCACGGACCGTTGCCGGAAAAATATGCGAACGTTGGCGACGCGACGGGCATTTGGCGCAAACTGCCTTACGCGCTTTTGCTCGCGAGCCTGTTTACGTTCGGCTTTTTCCCGAAATTGTTGACGAACCAAATCACGCCGGACGCGCAGAAAATTGTCACAATGACAGGAAGAGAAACGGCGGCAGTTGGTAGCACCCGCGTCTTGCAGGTTCAATTCGGCGTCCCGCCGAATTGGAATGGCGCACGACACACCGGGATTAAAAATATTCCTGATGGCGTACATCCTTCGCAAAAGAGTTTGGGCGCGACGTCCGAAACTGCCCGCGAGACGCGGGTGCTACAACAGGTTTCGGCTGACGCTTCTGAAAATAATTTAGCTTTGAATTGATGAACTCTTCCTTGATGACACTTGAGATTTTGGTGCTGGCGCTGGGCACGGCGCTGCTGCTGGCGGATTTTTGGGTGCTGGCCGAGCGGAAAAAATTTCTCGCTTATCTGGGCGTGGCGGTGCTGGCCGGGTTGCTGCTGGCCAGCTTCACCGCCAACGGAATCGGCGACCGTTTCGGGACGGCATTCAACGGCTCGTTTGTCGAAGACGGGCTGGCGCTGTTTTTCAAACGATTTTTCCTCGTCGCGGCCATGCTCGTCCTGTTTTTGACGGCGGAATTTTCGGATAAAATCGCCGGCGGCATTTCCGAATTTTATTCGCTCATCCTGTTTGCGCTCGCGGGAATGCTGTTCGCCGCGTCATCCAATAATTTTGCGATGCTCTTCGTCTCCATCGAGCTCATCACCGTCACATTTTATGTGCTCGTCAGTTTTCAACGGAACCGGCTGGCCTCGCTCGAAGCGGGTGTGAAGTATCTCATCATCGGCGCGTTGTCGTCGGCGTTCATGGTTTTCGGCATTGCGCTGATTTGGGGAACGACCGGCAAAATGAATTTCAACAACCTCGCGCAGGTCGCGCCGCAATTTCTCGATAACAAAATTTTCCTCATCGGTGTTGTATTTCTGCTGGCCGGGCTCGGATTCAAAATCGCCGCCGTGCCGTTTCAAATATGGGTGCCGGACGTTTATCAGGGCGCGCCCACGCCGACGACGGCTTTTCTCGCCGTCGGCTCCAAAGCCGCCGGATTTGTTTTACTGCTGCGCGTTTTGTTCACGGCCGTTCCCGCCGTGACCGAACAGTGGAGGGATTTTTTGATTGTCATTTCCGGCCTCACGATTCTTTACGGAAATCTCTGCGCGCTGCCGCAGCGCAACTTGAAGCGGCTGCTCGGCTATTCGAGCATTTCGCACGCGGGCTATTTGCTGCTGGGCGTCGCGGCGTTGAGCGCGAGCGGCAACGCGGCGCTGCTGTATTATCTGGCCGGATATTTGTTCACGGTCATGGCGGCGTTCACCGTCATCGTTCTCGTGATGCAGCATCTGGACAGCGAGGACATTTCCGCGTTGGCCGGGTTGAACCAGCGCTCGCCGCTGCTGGCGTCCACCATGACGCTTTCGATGGTGTCGCTCGCGGGCATTCCGCCGCTGGCCGGATTTTTCGGGAAATTTCTGCTGTTGAAGGCTGTGATCCAGGCCGCGCAGACCACGGGCAATCACGGCTATTATTGCCTCGTGTTCACGGCGCTGGCGGGCGTGGTCATTTCGCTTTATTACTATTTCGGCGTCGTGCGCGCGATTTACTGGAGCAAGGACGCGCCGGATTTGTCGCCCATCCAGCCTTCCGGCGCGGCGAAATTTTCCATCGCCGTCTGCATCGCCGGGATGTTCTGGCTCGGCATTTTCCCGAACACCGTTTTGAACGTCGCCAACGAAGCGGTGAAAATGCTCAAATAATTTTGCCGGTTCAAAAATTAACCGAGATCAGACGCAGTTGCGGTTCCTGGTTTTCCGCAGTATCGAACCCCGACGCGCCCGGATGCCAGCCAACTATTTTCGTCCACGGTCGCGAGCTCATATTGCCTAAACGCACAATTTTCCCCGTCGTCTTCTGCGCAGGCCCGCTTAACGGCGTGGTCATTCGGAATTGGTGTTTTGCAACCGCTACATTTGCCGACATCGCCTGTTTCTTTTCAGTCGTTGCGTTCGTTGACTCCAACTGCTTAATCTGGTCGGCATCTGGCGTCGACGGCGCAACCCAGTCTGCTCCCGCCACGTCCGCTGATACCAACTGCTTCGGCGCTTGAGCCGCCGTTACCAGTTGAAAGACTCCGGCGAATGCAATAACCGCAATTGCCGTTTTTGTTTTCATGGAATAACCTCGACCCCGGCGGACTCGCGGTCAAGTGACGAAATTTCCCGAAAATTTCAGACCGTCCGCATCTGCACCGCGTCCACGATTTCCGTGCCGACGGAAATCGCGCCGATGATGACGACGGTCGTGCCAGCGTGCAGCCGGCCCTGCGCGACGAGATTTTTCAGCGCCATTTCCACCGTGTTTTGCGGATCAATGAAGTCAAATTCCACGACGAACGACGTGACGCCCCAGCACATCGTCAATTCGTTCGCGCATTTTTCGCTTTCGCACAAAGCGTAAATCGGCGAATAACGCGGCCGCATCCAGCCGGCGTAACGCGCCATGCCGCCATGCCGCGTGAAAACCAAAATCGCCTCGGCCTTCAATTCATTGGCCAGGACGACGGCGCTCTTGACCACCTTTTCGCGCGCGTCGATGAGTTCCGCCGAGTCGTGAAATTGCGCGCTGCCGCTGCGTTCGATGCGCGTGGCGATGCGGTCGAAAACCTCGATGCACTTGAGCGGATATTTGCCTACGGTTGTCTCGCCGCTCAACATGATGGCGTCGGCCTCCTCGAAAACGGCGTTGGCCACGTCGGTGACTTCGGCGCGCGTGGGCATCGGCGATTCAATCATGCTTTCGAGCATGTGCGTGGCGACGATGACCGGCCGGCCGATGCGCAAACAGGTTTTGACGATGCGCCGCTGCACAATCGGCAATTCTTCGTAAGGAATTTCAATGCCCAGATCGCCGCGCGCAACCATGATGCCGTCGGCTTCGCGGACGATGGCTTCCAGATTCTTGATTGCCTCCTGGTCCTCGATTTTGGCGATGACGAACGGCGCCTTGTCCTTCTCAAACAATTCGCGCAACTGCATCAAGTCGCGCGCCTCGCGGACAAAGGACAGCGCGATGAAATCCACGCCCAGTTCGAGGCCGAGTTTCACGTCGTGGATGTCCTTGGCCGTGAGCGCGGGCAAACTGACCTTGACGCCGGGCAGGTTGATGTGGCGGCGGCTGCCGAGCTTCCCTTCGGTCAGAACCTCGCACTCGACCTTGTTGCCGGTCTTGGCCAGCACCTTCATTTCAATCGCGCCGTTGTCTATCAGCACCACGTCGCCGACATTGATATCGTTGACGAAATTTTCGTAATTCACGTCCACCGAATGCTCCTCCAAATCGTGCTCGCCGCGGACGGTGAGGGTGAATTTCTGGCCCGGCTGCAAATCCAGCGGCACGCCGATGTCGCCGGTGCGGATGGCCGGGCCTTGCGTGTCCATCATGATGCCGGTGAATTTCTTGCGCGCGGCGGATTGGGCGCGGATGTCGGCGACGACGCGGCGCACCCAGTCATGCGGCGCGTGCGACATGTTGAGGCGGAAAATGTTGACACCCGCGTCAATCAGCTTGCCGATCATTTCGGCGGAATCCGTGGCGGGGCCGAGCGTTGAAATTATTTTTGTCCGGCGAACGTTTCCTTGTCGCATGGGAAAAACATACAAGCCCGCGGCGGGATTAAAAGTTAATTTCACGCGACACTTTCAAAACGGGCTTGCCAGCGGGGGAAATTGAATCCATACTTTTTGGACTGATTTTATGGCAGACGTTGCAAATAAATACCCCGAAAACGTGGCGGGCAAATACTACGTGGACAACCAGTGCATTGACTGCGACCTGTGCCGCGAGACGGCGCCGGACAATTTCAAACGCAATGACGACGGCGGCTATTCGTTCGTCTACAAGCAACCTTCTTCGCCCGACGAAGAAGCCCGCTGCAAGGAAGCCAAGGAAGGCTGCCCGGTTGAGGCCATTGGCGATAATGGGGCCTAGCCCTTTGCGATTTCTGATTTACAAAACTCTTAACGTTCTTCAACGGCAGCGTAAATCGTATATCGTAAATCTGAAATAATTTCCTACGCCGCCGTGGAAATCACCGGCTCCACCGGCAATGAAACGCGAACGACTCCCGGCTGCCCTGATTGCGGCGGGACGATTTCCAGTTTCCCGTGGTGCGTCTCGATGATTTTCCGGCTCACGGTCAGGCCCAATCCCAGCCCGACGTTGCGCGTGGTGAAAAACGGCGACGGCACTTTCTGCGCGGCCTCGTCGGTGAACCCGGAGCCGTTGTCCTGAACTTCAATCTGCAAATCCAGTCCGCCGCCGCGGCCCGGTTCGGTGTGCAGGCGGATGCCCACGGTCGGCGATTTTGGATTGGCTTGCAGTGCGTTGAGCAGGATTTCGGCAAGCGCGTGCTTGAGCGCGGCGCGGTCGCCAGTGATGATGGTGGGCTTGCCGGCATTTTCAAATTGCAGCTTCGCGCCTTCGGTCGGCTGATGTTTGCGCGCCTCTTGATAGGCCTCTTCCACCAGTTTTTCGACGGCAAACGTCTCGGCCTCCATGCGGCCTTCGCGCGCGAGAAAGCGCATCTGGTTGATGAGCCGCGTGACGCGCTTGACGCCGTCGGCGAGCGCGTGGTCGAGCGATTCGCGGAATTCCTTGTCCTTGTATTTTTCCGCGAGCAGTTGCTGGTGCGTCGAAAGCGGCACCATGGCGTTGCCGATTTCGTGCGCGAGCCGGTCGGCCATGGATTTGATCAGGCGCAAATTCGCCGCCTCCACTTCCAATTGCTGCAACTGCTCGGTCTGCGTGAGGTCGTCGGCGGTAAGCAGTGCGGAAACCGGCACGGAGGAATTGCCGCGCTGGAACGGCACGACGCTGACGGAATAAATCGTGCCCGGTGAATTTTCCGGCTCATAGCGGAACGGCCCGATGGCCGCGCCGGCCTTCAACACCTGGTAAATTTTCGCGCCGAGCACCTGTGGCAAATCGCTGAATTCCAGTTCGCCCGTGCGCTGGTTTTTCCTGCCAAAATGCCGTCGCGCGGCCTTGTTCGCGTGCAGCACCTTCAGGTCGCGCCCGACGACGACGCACGCGCTGCTCAATTCGCGCAGCACGTCGGCCATCATTTCGTGGTTGCCCGCGAGCTGGTCGTGCAGCCAGATATTGCGGAGCGCGAGGCCGACCTGTTCGAGCAGGTGGAAAATCAACTCCAGCTCGATGTTGACCAGCGGCTCGCCGGTGACGCGCCCGTCAAAAATGGCGACGCCGGCAATGCCTTCGCGGTCGGGAATCGGCACGGCGATCTGCGCGCCCATCAATTCAAATTCCTTCTGCGTCTCGGCGTCGGCGCGCGCCTCGTCGCTGTCGCGGCGCAAAATCCGGCCCAGTTTGGAGAGCTGGCCGCCGATGCCGGAGTCGAGCGAAAGTTCAAAATGCTCCAGCAGGCCGGAGGAAATGCCGATTGCCGCGGCGGAGCGCAACCGGCGCGTGTCCTCGGGCGAAAGCACTTCATGCAGCGGCGTGACCGGGCGGTTCAGGAAAATCGCGGCGCGGTTGACGCTCAAGATTTCGCGGAGCAGCAGCAAAAATTGTTTCAACATCGCCTCGGCGTTCAGCGAGTGTGTGAGGATGGAGGAAAAATCGCGCAGCACGTCGAGCGTCTGCGGCTCGTTGGTGAAACGGCTGCTTGCCCCCGCTTCGGCCATGCGCAGCGACGCGGCGGACGGGACCGGCGGCAGTTGCGGCGGGCGCTGCGCCGTCGCGGTGCTCCACAGCCGTTCCAGCAATGAATTCAAAAGCCGCGGGCGGACGGGCTTGGTCAAAATGTGCGTGACACCATGTAAAAAAGCTTCCTCCTCCCAGGCGGATTCGCTGGAGCCGGTGTAGGCGATGATGGGCGTGCGGGCGGCGCGGCGGCGGAGGCGTTCGATGGCCCAGACGATTTCCACGTCCATCAAATCGGCGTCGAGGATGCACGCACCGGCGATGTCGTGCGTGAGCAGCGGCTCGGCCTCGTCCACGTTGAGACGGTGAACGACCCGGTATTGCTCGGGGTTCAGGCCCGCGCGCACCGTTTCGGCGAAGTCCGGATGATTTGATAAAACCAAAATGGTTTTCATCGCGTGCCGAACGAAGAGTGGCTTTTGGTTGCCGTCACTGTCGTTGAATCATTCCACAAGTCAAGGCTTCAGGTCAATCGAATCTTGACGGCACGAAAAAATAAATCAGCCAGTGGCGAGCAATTTTTGCCAGAGCTCCTCGTTCAGGAGCGCCTTTTGAAGAAAATCGCCTTCGTCGGGCGCCGCCACGGCGCGTTCGGGATGCAGCGGCAATCGGAGGGTGAAGGTTGTGCCTTGGCCAGGCCGGCTTTGCGCCTCAATTTTTCCGCCGTGATGGTGGACGATGAAAAAGCAGGCCATCAAATTGACGCCGTATTCAGACGGCACGCCGCCTTGCACGACGAACGGGTCGAAAATGACGCGGAGCGCGTCTTCCGGCAGGCCCGGCCCGTTGTCTTTGATTTGCAAAACGATTTCCGGTTTCGCGCCGTTTTGCAATTCCGCCGAGAGTGAAATTTTACTGCCCGCCGGCAGCATGGCCAGTTCGTCCTTGAACAATAATTCAAACAGCCGGTGAAATTTCGGCTTGTCCGCGTGCAAGGTCGGGAGCAAATCGGGAATTTGGTTTTCAATTTCAATTTTCCGCGCGGCGAATTGTTCCTTCAACGATTCCAACGCCGCGCCGACGGCCTGCGGCAGTGAAACTTCGTCGGCGAACTGCGTCGCGGCATTGCTGTCGGAGGACGAGCGCAAGTCGGAGAGCAGGCTGTTGATTTTTTCAATCTGTGACTGGACGTTCGAGTGATAGTCCTTCCAGAAATCAGGGTTGCGCAGGCCGTTTTTGCTCGCGCGCTCCTCGGCCATTTTCATGGGCGCGAGGTCGAGAAAGGTTTTCACCGCGACGAGCGAGTTGCGGATGTGATGGCTCAAGCCGGCGGCGAGCAGGCCGAGGCTGACAATGCGGTCGGCAATCATCATGTTGCGCAGCACGGACATTTTTTCGTGGAGCAACTGGTCGCGCTCGGCCTGCACCATGAAAAATTCCAAGCCCTGCCGTAATGTGAGATCCAGCTGCGGCGGGTCCCACGGCTTGGTGACGTATTTGTAAATGGCGCCGCTGTTGACGGCGGCGATGGCGGCGTCCATGTCCGCGAACGCCGTGACGAGAATCCGCAAAATGCGCGGACGGAACTGCCGCGCGCGTTCCAGCAGCCAGACGCCTTTTTCGCCGGGCATCCGCTGGTCGGTCATCAGCAGGCCGATTTCGTCGCCGTGCTGTTCGAGCAGCTTGTAGCCGTCCTGCGCGTTTGACGCCGTGAGCACGCGGAAAGTGTCGCTGAAAGCGCGCGTGAAGTTCGTCAGCGATTTTTCCTCGTCGTCCACGTAGAGGATGACGAATTTTTTAAGATCGTAGAGATTTTCCATGTTCGGTTTCAAATTCCGTGTCCGGCTCGTCCTTGGCGGGCAGGTCAATCGTGAACTCGCAGTATTTGCCGGCCTCGCTTTTCACCGCAATGGTTCCGCCGTAACCTTGCACGATGCGGTAGCAGATACTCAAGCCCAATCCCATGCCCTTGCCGACTTCCTTGGTCGTGAAGAACGGGTCGAAAATCTTGTCCACGAGCTTCGGGTCAATGCCCATGCCGTTGTCGCGGACGATAATCAGACTGCGGTCGCCTTCCATGCGGCCTTCGACCCAAATGGTCGGCTTTTCATCGCCTTCAAATTTTTTCTCCGCGAGCGCGTCAATGGAATTTTGCACCAGGTTGACGAGGACGTGGATGAGCTTATTCCGGTTCGCCCAGACGATTTGATCCGGCGGCAGTTTTTGTTCGATGGCGGCCTTGTCCTTCCATTCGCCGGCGAGGAAACGCAGCGACGCGCCCACGACATCGGCCACGTCCACCGGCTCGCCCGTGCCGCCGCCCGGATGGGTGAATGTCCGCAAATCGGAAACGATGTTGCGCACGCGCTTGAGGCCGTCCTCGACGTCGTTGAGAATGGCCTCGTATTCTTCGCGCTGTTCGGGCGCGAGTTGCTTGCCCTTGTTGCGCAGGGCGAACAGGCCGGTCAGGGTGAAGTTCAACGGGTTGTTGATTTCGTGGATGATGCCAGCGCTCAAACGCCCGAGCGACGCGAGTTTTTCCGACTGAACGAGCTGCATTTCCGTGTCCTTGATTTGCTCGATGGCAAGCGTAAGCGCCTTGTTTTGTTTGGTGAGCTTGCGCTGGTAATGATGCGACTCGATGAGATTTTTGATGCGCGCCTGCAATTCGGTTGAAGAAAACGGTTTCGCCAGAAAATCGTTCGCGCCCATGCCGAGCGCGTCGAACTTCGTTTCCTCGTCCGCGCGCGCCGTCAGCAAAATGATGGGGATGTTGACGGTGGCGTCGCGCTGGCGCAATTCGCGGCAGACTTCCAGGCCGTCCATTTCCGGCATCATCATGTCGAGCAGGATGATGTCCGGCAGAAATTGCTGCGCCTTTTCAAGCGCCTGGACGCCGTCCGCGGCTTCGAGCACGTCGTAATCCTCATTCAACTCGGAATTCAGGAACCGCCGCATGTCCGGCTCGTCATCGGCGATCAGCACGACGGGGCGGCGTCCAGCCAGTTCCGATGGCTTGGCCGTTCCGCGTGTGGCGGTCATGGCCGGGAAAAATTCCGCGCGCCGATACAAATTCACCAGCCATTCCTCGGACGCCGCCGCGCCGTTTTCAGCGGGAGCAAGAGGTTCGGCCGCGGCAGGTTTCGTCGTCGGCTCGCCCTTTTGATACGGCAGGCGGACGGTGAACGTGGCGCCCCTGCCTTCCTGGCTTTGCACCGTGACGGAGCCGCGCAGCATTTCGGCCAGTTCCTTCACCAGCGCCAGCCCGATGCCGACGCCCTGAAATCTCCGCTTCGATGAACTGTCGGCCTGCCAGAAACGGTCGAAGACAAACGGCAGGTTTTTTTCCGCGATGCCCACGCCCGTGTCGCCGACAATCAAAACAAAATCGTCGCCTTGTCTTTCCGCGCGCAACCAGACGCGGCCGTCTTCGGGCGTGAATTTCAGCGCGTTGAACAGAAGGTTCAGGATGATTTTTTCAATCTTGTCGCGGTCGGTCAAAACAGCGCCGAGTTCCGGGTCCACATGGATTTCCAGTTTGAGGCGCTTGTTTTCAGCCACCTGCCGGACGGCACTGGCGAGGCCCTTGAGAAATTCCGAAATGTCCAACGGTTCGCTTTTGACATCCATGCGTCCGGCTTCGAGGCGGATGAGGTCGAGCAAATCGTTGATTAGCTTGAGCAGCCTCATGCCGTTGGCCTGCATGGTGGCGAGCAATTCGTGCGCGTGGTCATCCAGCGTGGGGTCAAAGCGCTGCATCAAGGTTTCGAGCGGCGAAAGCAGCAGCGTCAGCGGCGTGCGGAGTTCGTGGCTGATGTTGGCGAAGAAGCGGCTTTTGAGGCGGTCGAGTTCGATAAGCTTGCGATTGGTTTCTTCGAGTTCTTTTTTGCTCGCGTCCAATTCGTAGCGAGAGACAAATTCGCGGAATCGAAACTGGCTGAAAAAATGGTTGCCGGTCACGACGATGATGCCCGTGGAAATCAAAAAATAAAGATTGTTAATGACGATGCCTTTGAATGCAAAGGGCGCGTGGAGGTCGCAGGCGGCAATATATTCCGCCAACACCAAGGAAACCGCAATGAGGCTCTCGCGAAAGGTCCAGCGAAGGACGAATCCAACCACCAGCAAAACCAGGTTCAACCCGGCATAATAAGGCGAATCCGCTCCTTCCGTTCGGTAAATCATGTAGGAAATGCACGAACCGGGCAGCAGCACCAGCGCCACGCCAAAAATCCGGTAGTGACGCCGTCCGAATGTCGTCAACAACACGGAGAGAAACACGCCGATCAGGGCGGAGCAGGCCAGGCGCAACGACAAAAATTCCCACGCCAGTTGCGGATAAACGCTGTAATCAATGATCGCGAAGGACGGCACGAGCACCATACCCAGAATGCAGCCAATCTTAATGTTGTTGATGGCGACTTCCCGGTCGTATTGCTCGAACGCCTGCCTGATTTGTTCTGGGCGCAAGTCCATCGTTTAATTGGCCGTCTGCGGTTTTCGGACTTCAAGAAACAGATTCACCGCGACCGGCTCAGTGATGACCGACCAGCTATCGGACGATGCCTTGTCGGGGACAAAGCGGGTCATGCCTTGCCGGTCGCGATAAATCAGGTGCCAGTCCAAAAGAAATTCCAGCATGTGTCGAAAAGGAATCTTGTCGGCCATGTTCGCCACTACCAGCAAGCCGCCCGGCGCGAGATTGCTGTAAAACAGGTTGACGATTTGTTTGCACACTTTGTCGGAGAGATAATCAAACAAGCCGCCGCAATAAATCAGGTCAAAACCCGTGCTCAACGGGTCGTTTGCGGATTGTGACACATACTTGATCCATTGGGTGACGGACATCAATTTCGTTTGAATCCGGGTCTGGCGCTTGTGCTGGGCTTTTATTTTTTCGAGTTTGGACGCGGTGTAATCGAGCGTTTCCGAGTCGAAATCTAGCAAGGTGAATTCCACAAGGTCCGACAGACGCTGTTCCGACAGGAATTGCTGGACTTCGCGGGCCGGGCCGCAACCAAGATTCATAATTCGCACCGGACGGCTTTGTCGCATCGCGCGGATGGTTTCCTCAACCAGCCTGCTCTTCATGTGCGCAACCCGGTTGCGAACCGAAATGGACGGGGCCTGATTGACCAGCCAGTAATGGACAATTTTGGCATACAATGATTCACCCTCAAAGGTGTTGCGATGGATCATGTTCATCATTTCGTAATCGCCCGCATAACCCAGCGGCTTGTGATACGTGCGATGGCCAAACGGCGCACACAAGAAAAGCGGATGAAGATGACGCTGCATGAAAGCTTGGTGCGCCGCGTAAAGTTCAAGGTCAACCTTCCCGGCGATGTCCAGAAGTCTTTCCCGCATCACATCGATATTGCGAAGGACAATCGGAGCCAAATCTTGAAAAACCTGCGGCTCAATATCTGCGCGGCTCCGCGAAGGATGAGCGGCGATGGAAATTTCAATTTGTTCGAGCAACAGCTTCAAATCCTGCAGATAGCTTTGCAAATCCAACACGGCCATTTTGAACTCAGGCAGGACCCGCGCTTGGTTTTGCCATTTGCCGAAGAACGTATGATACGCGTCCAGAAAACTGATGTTGCCGTTGAACGGCATGTTGATGCCGACATAAACGCCCGGCTCGTCCAGTTTCACTTCACAAACGGTCAGCGCGGCGGTTTGAACCACATTGCTGACCACCGCACGCCCGGAATAAGCTTCCCGGTCGTCGAGAAAAATTTTGAAGTCGTCCAGGATTTCGGACAATCGCAACGCCACGCCCGGATCGTAAATTTCAAACGCGATGACCAGCCGCGTTAGCTTGATCAACTTGCCGTGCAATTCGATGCCCGCCCGCGTCTTGCAAAGCACCAAACCGTCCTCGAACCCGCCGTTTCCGGCTTCGCCGTGGACGCCGGCGGAAGTTTTGCTTTCGCCATTTTTAGTCAATTTGTTCATGCCGGATGGTTGACGCTGTTCGCCGCAAATATAAAAGCGTATTTTGCATCATTTTTCACGCCAAAATTGAATTTGTAATCGCTTATGTTTCAAGTCTCTCTGGCACTGGTTTTGCTGGTCAGCGCGGCTTCGGTTGCAATGACGCCAACCGCGCGTTTGCAACGGAAAAACAAAAGTCATAATGTTGGCCAGTCATTGTGCCAGTTTGGGACACAAAAACAAAAATCAGCAGTCGGAAGCAAAAAAAACAGATTATGAAAAAATACGTCAGAAACCGAAATGTCGCAATTAAAACAGTCCGCGGAAGCCGGCTGGTCCTCCAGCTCGCTTTTTCCGTCGTGCTTGTTTTTCTGTCACTGCCACGGGCGAACGCCGATGGCTACCGGCTCTCGCCGCCCGGCACTTTCGATTTGGGGCGCGCGGGCGGACGCATCGCGCAGGTGGATGACTCCTCCGCCGTCGTTCAAAATCCCGCCAATCTGACCGACCTGACCAACGCGCAAATCCAGCTTGCACCCGGCGTCATTTATTTCCACGCCAATTTCCAATCTTCCATCGCGCCCGGCGAGTCGGCAAACACCACAGACCCGTGGAATTTCGTCCCGAACGTATTTGCGTCCGTTCCGCTCGATAACGGAAAATTCGCGTTCGGTCTGGGCGTTTCGACGCCTTACGGCCTGGGCGTCCATTGGGATCAAAATTCCAGCGCCTTTGCGCCGGGCACCGGAGTGCTGCGTTACACCACGCCTTATTCGGTTGACCTCGAAACCATCAACATCAGCCCGGCCGTCGCCGCAAAATTTTTTGACGGCAAGCTGCTCGTCGGCGCGGGGCTGGACGCGATGTGGTCGGAAATAAAATTGAAGGAATTTTATCCGTGGTTCCTCGTCACCGAAAATCCCGCCAGCCCGGACGGTCATTTGACTTCCGATGGCGATGGCTGGGGCTTTGGCGGCAACGTGGGAATTACGTGGCAGGTCACGGAACATCAGCGGCTGGCGGTGACGTATCGCAGCCCGGTTCTGATTGATTACAAGGGCAATTTCTCGGCGGACAACGATCCGCTTGTGGGCGGCGGCACGAGCTACAGCAGTTTCAGCACGAGTCTGAAATTTCCGACCATCGTGGCCGTGGGTTACGGCGTTGACCTGCCCCACGACGTCCGTTTGGAAAGCGATTTTGAGTGGCTGCAATTTTCCAACTTCAAAAGTCTGCCAATTAACGTCGCCAATCCCCCGCCCGGCCTGCCGACCAGCGTGCCGGAAAACTGGCACAACAGCTTCACCGCCGGCATCGGCGGCGACTGGAAATTTGCCGACAACTGGGTTTTGCGCGCCGGTTATCAGTTTTACCAGACGCCCATTTCCGACGCGAATTTGACACCAAGCATTCCCGACGCCGACGACAACGTTTTCACCATCGGCCTCGGCTACCAGCACGGGCATCAATCGGTGGAAGCCGCCTACGGCCTGAATTTTTACGACACGCGCAACATCAACGATTCGCCCTCGAATCCGAATTATGCATTTAACGGCAAATACGGCGTGACCGTCCACCTTTTCTCGTTTGCCTACCGCTATTCGTTCTAAAATTTTGCGCGAGCGGGGTGGCGAGGCTCCGACTAAACTTTTGTCGCCGAAACCTTTTCGGGAATGATTTTGGCCAGCACGTCGTAACCCCAGCGCAGCATCCGCTCCGTCGTTTCCCAGCCGATGCAGGAATCGGTGATGGAAACGCCGTAGCGCAAGTCCTTCAAATTTTTTGGAATCGGCTGGCTGCCTTCAAGCAAATTGCTCTCGACCATCAGGCCAATGAGCGCGCGCGTGCCTTCCGCGCGTTGCTGAATCACCGAGCGCCAGACATCCTCCTGCTTGGCGAATTTCTTTTCCGAGTTTGCGTGGCTGCAATCCACCATCAGCACCGGCGGCAGTTTTTCGGAAATCAATTTCTGCTCCGCCGCGCGGATGCTCGCCGCGTCGTAATTCGTCTTCGCGCGCCCGCCGCGCAAGACGACGTGCGCGTGCGGATTGCCCGTCGTGCGCACGATGGCTGTCACGCCGTCCTCGTTCATGCCCAGAAAACTGTGCGCGTGCCGCGTCGCGCCCATCGCGTCCATGGCCACCTGTAGGCTGCCGTCCGTGGAATTTTTCAGGCCAACGGGCATGGAAAGGCCGCTCGCCATTTCGCGGTGCGTCTGCGATTCCGTCGTCCGCGCGCCAATCGCCGCCCACGAAATCAAATCCGCGATGTATTGTGGCACAATCGGGTCGAGAAATTCCGTCGCCGCCGGCAGACCTATGCCTGCGATTTCCAACAGCAGGCGCCGTGCGATTTTCAAGCCCGTTTCGATGTCCTGCGAGCCGTCCAAATGCGGGTCGTTGATCAAACCCTTCCAGCCGATGGTTGTGCGCGGTTTTTCAAAATAGACGCGCATGACGATTTCCATTCTGCCGGCGAATTCCTTGCGCAGCGCGTTGAGCCGCGCGGCGTAATCCAGCGCGCCCTTTTCGTCATGGATGGAGCATGGCCCGATGACGACGAGCAGGCGCGGGTCTTCCTGCCGCAAAATGCGGATGATGCGTTCGCGGCTGCGCGCGACCGTGGCGTTGGCCGCGTCGGTCGTCGGCGAAAGCGATTTGAGTTCGCGCGGCGAGAGCAGCCGGACAATTTCTCTGACATGTAAATCCTGCGTCCGATACATGGAGAGGATTATAGTGCATTTGCGCCTTGCGAAAAGCCGAATCGCAACGCGATGGACACGCTGGAATTTTTCCGATAATTTGCGCGCAAAGGAATTATGAACGGAGAGAAATTAAACACCGGCCAGAAAGCGCTCCAAATCAATCTCGATGCGAAAAAATACGGCACATTTGCCGAAATCGGCGCGGGGCAGGAGGTGGCGCGCTGGTTTTTTCACGTCGGCAAGGCATCCGGCACGGTCGCCAAGACCATTTCCGCCTACGACATGGCGGTGAGCGATGCGATTTACGGCGCGTCCGACCGTTACGTCAGCCGCCAGCGGTTGCAGTCCATGCTGGACCACGAATTCAACCTGCTGTTGCAGCGGCTCGACAAGACGCGCGGCGACAAATGCACGTTTTTTGTTTTCGCCGACACCGTGGCCACTAAGCGCGGCGAGGGCAGCGGCTGGCTCGGCATCAAATTTCAGGTTCATCCGCACGGCGATCCCGCCACCATCATCATCCACGTGCGGACGCTTGACCCGGAAAGCCTGCGCCAGCAGGAGGCGTTGGGCATCGTCGGCGTCAATCTCATCCACGGCGCGTTTTATCAGTTTGCCCAGCCGTCGGAATTGATCGGCTCGCTGCTGGACGACCTTTCCAACGAGCGTGTGGAAGTGGACATGATCAAGTTTTCCGGCCCGGCGTTCACCGGCGTGGACAACCGGCTCATGGCGTTGCAGCTCGTCGAGCAACAGCTTACCGAGGCGGCTTTGTTCACCGCCAATGGCGAGACCGTCATTCCCGGCGAATTGCTCTGGAAAAAGCCGGTGCTGGTCGAACGCGGCAGTTTTCGCCCGCTTACCAACCCGATGCTCGACATGCTCGAACGCGCGCGCGAGCAATTCATCCAGGACAGGTCGCTGCAAAACGATCCGCCCGTGGTCCTGCTGGAAATGACGTTGCGCCAGTTGCAGGTCGGCGACGTGATTGACCACCGGGATTTTCTCGACCGCGTGGATACTTTGGGCGCGCTCGGCAAGCCGGTGCTCATCTCCAATTTTCTCCGTTATCACCGGCTCGTGACGTATCTCACGCGCCAGACTGACTGGCCCATCGCCCTGCCCATCGGCCTCGTGCGCCTGCGCGACGTGCTTGACGAAAAATTTTACACCGATTTGCCCGGCGGCCTCATGGAATCCCTCGGCCAGTTGTTCAAGAACAGCGCGAAGCTTTACGTCTATCCTTCGCTCGACAAAAAAACCGGCACGCTCACCACTGTGGAAAACATGGAAGTCGCGCCGAACCTGCGCCATCTCTACGCGCACCTCGTCGAAAACAAGTTCATCGAGGCCATCGCCGGTTACAACGCTGCCGCGCTGAAAATTTACTCCGGCGACGTGCTGGCCAAGATTCATTCCGGCGACGAGTCCTTGAATCAACTCATTCCCGCGCCGATTTTTGAGGTCATCAAGGCGAAAAAGCTGTTTGGCTGGGGACAAAAAATGGCGGCGACGCCAGCGTAAAATAGAGCAACATAAGTAAAACAAAAGACAAGAAATGGTTTTCCTGTTTCTGGATCTATGGTAATCTACGCCGAACTTTTTCATGAAAATTTCAGTGCCAAAAGAAACGCATCCGGGCGAGACTCGCGCGCCGTTGACGCCGGACAGCGCCGCCAAGCTGGTCAAGCTCGGCGCGCAGGTGGAAGTCGAGGCCGGCCTCGGTCTTGCCGCCGGTTTTCACGACGACGCCTACACCAAAGCTGGCGCGACGATTGCCACCGACCGCAAGGCGCTCATTAGCTCCGGCGACATCGTGCTGCGCCTGCGCAAGCCGCCGGTCGAGGAAATCGCGCTGCTCAAGCCCAATTCCATTCACGCAAGCCTGCTCGATCCGTTCAACGAAAAGGAGCTGGTCAATAAATTTGCCGAACGCGGCATCAGCGCCATCAGCATGGAATTTATTCCGCGCACGACCCGCGCGCAGAAAATGGACGTGCTGTCATCGCAGGCGAACCTCGGCGGTTACGAAGCGGTTATTCTCGCCGCGCGTTATGGCAACAAGATTTTCCCGATGATGACGACGGCGGCGGGGACGATTCTGCCGTCGAAAGTGTTCATCATCGGCGTCGGTGTGGCCGGGTTGCAGGCGATTGCCACCGCCAAACGTCTTGGCGCAAAAGTCACCGCCTATGACACGCGGCCGGTCGTCGAAGAACAGGTAAAATCGCTCGGCGCGCAATTTCTCAAGATTGACATTGGCGAAACCGGCCAGACCAAGGACGGCTACGCCAAGGCGCTGACCGAGGAGCAAATTCAGAAGCAGCGCGATGCCATGAGAAAGACTTGCGGCGATTCCGATGTCGTCATTACCGCCGCGCAGGTTTTCGGCCGCAAAGCGCCGATTCTTGTTACCGCCGATATGCTCAACGCCATGAAACCCGGCAGCGTCGTGGTTGATCTCGCCGTCGAGACGGGCGGCAATGTCGAAGGTGTGGTTTATGACAAGGTGACCGACCGCAACGGAGTGAAAATCGTCGGCATTCCCAATTTGCCCGGTCGCGCCCCGCTGCACGCCAGCCAGGTTTATTCCGCGAACCTCGTCAACCTCGTCGAGGAATTCTGGGACAAGAAGGAAAAAACCTTCGTTCTCAAGCTCGACGACGAAATCATCAAAGGCTGCCTCGTCACACACGGTGGAAAAATTGTGAACGAAAAACTCATCCCCAAACCCAGTTAAATTTTATGGATACCAACGTTCTATTCATCTTCATTCTCGCGATTTTCGTCGGGTTTGAAGTCATCTCCAAAGTGCCATCCATGCTGCACACGCCGCTGATGTCCGGCACCAACGCCATTCACGGCATCATTTTGTTCGGCGGCATTCTCGTGCTGGCAGACGCAGCCACGCCGCTCGCGCAGGCGCTGGGATTTGTCGCGGTTATTTTCGGTTCGGCCAATGTCTTCGGCGGCTTCATGGTCACCGACCGCATGTTGCAAATGTTCAAGAAAAAGAAATAACATGACTTCCACCATCGTTGATTTGATTTTCATCGGCGTCGCGGTTCTGTTCATCATCGGCATCAAGTTTTTGAGTTCGCCGAAAACCGCGCGGAGGGGCAACCTCATTGCGGCGGCAGGCATGCTCATCGCGCTGCTCGCGCTGCACAAGACGGACGGCAGCTATGTCTGGTCGCAGGGCTGGAATTTCAATTACACGCTCATCGCCATCGGCACCCTCATCGGCCTCATCATCGGCGCGATCGGCGCGTATTCGGTGAAGATGACGGCGATGCCGCAGATGGTGGCGATGTTCAACGGCCTCGGTGGCGGCGCGGCGGCGCTGGTCGCGAGCCTGGAATTTGTGAGGCGTTCGCACAGCTTTGAAGGTATTGCGGGATTCAGTGCCGGCTCCATGCTGTTCGCGACGCTCATCGGCTCGCTCTCGTTTTCCGGCAGTATCATCGCGTATCTGAAACTGGAGGGAAAATTTGAAAAACCGCACACGTTCCCCGGGCAGAATTTCCTGAACGGCCTGATTTTACTGGTGATTCTCGGCCTGTGCGGCTGGCTCACGTTCGACGCCTCCAACGACCACGCCACCAACTTTTTCATCATAATGTTCTGCCTCGCCTTGTTTTTCGGCGTGGCGATGGTCATGCCCATCGGCGGCGCGGACATGCCGGTTGTCATTTCGTTGTTGAACTCCTTCACCGGCCTCGCGGTCGCGGCGGACGGCTTTGCCATCAACAATCTCGCAATGGTCGTCGCCGGCACGCTCGTCGGCTCCTCCGGCACGCTGCTCACGCTGCTCATGTGCAAGGCGATGAACCGGCCGGTCACAAATGTTTTGTTCGGCGCGTTTGGCTCCTCCGGCGGCAGCGCGGCGGCGGCTGGTGGTGTTGCCGGGACCGTCAAGCCGATTCAAGCCGACGAAGTGGCGCTGTTGCTGGCCTACGCGCAACGCGTCGTGATTGTTCCCGGTTACGGCATGGCCGTGGCGCAGGCGCAACATTCCGTGCGCGAACTTTCCGATGAACTCGGCAAACGCGGCGTTGAAGTGCAATTTGCGATTCATCCGGTCGCCGGCCGCATGCCCGGCCACATGAACGTCCTGCTGGCCGAGGCGAACGTGCCTTACGACCAGCTCATCGAAATGGAGCAGATCAATCCCTCCATGGACCGCGTGGACGTCTGTCTCGTCATCGGCGCGAACGATGTGGTGAACCCGGCCGCGCGCGAGGAAAAATCCAGCCCGATTTACGGCATGCCCATCATCGAGGCCGACCGCTGCAAAACTGTCGTCGTGATGAAACGCTCGATGGCCGCCGGTTTCGCCGGCATCGAGAACCACCTTTTCTACAAGGACAACACCCGGATGCTCTTCGGCGACGCGAAAGCTTCGCTCAACGCGCTCGTCGCGGCGGTAAAGGCGAATTAAGCCGGTTGCCCGGCTGGCGGGGCTGTCACATCAAGCCGTCCGTTTTCGACAAAACGTTCAGCCAGTAACGATTTTTCATTTTGCCCAGCTGTAGCCGCGTGGCAAACGCATTGGATAACAATTTTGCATTCAGCAAACCGGATTTTTCCCCGGCGGCGAGGACCTTCCCCTTTTTCAAAACCAGCGCGTGCGAGAACACCGGCATGATTTCCTCGACGTGATGCGTCACCAAGACCAGCGTCGGTGCATTTTTACTTTTGCCGAGCCGTTGGAGAAATTGCAGGAAATGTTCGCGCGCGGCGGGGTCCAGCCCGGCGCACGGCTCGTCCAGGATCAAAATGCGCGGCCTGGCCATCAGCGCGCGGCCGATCAACACGCGCTGCCGTTCGCCCTGCGAAAGCACGCGCCACGGGCGTTCCGCCAGCGGCGCGCATTCAATTTGCCGGAGAATTTTCCGCGCCCGGTTTTTGTCCGCGCGCGACAGCCGCCCCCAAAAATCAATCATCGCGGATTTGCCGCTGGCGACGGCTTCCAGCGCCGGCTCGTCGTCCGCCATCATTTGCCGGATGGACGAGCTGACGAGGCCGATCTTTTTCCGCAACTCGCGCCAGTCGGCGCGGCCGTAAATTTTTCCGAGCAGGGAAATGTTCCCCGCCGTCGGCGTCAGATAACCCGTCAGCGCGCTCAACAGCGAGGTTTTGCCGGAACCGTTCGCGCCGAGAATCGTCCAGTGCTCGCCGCGCGCCACGCGCCAGTTCACGCCGTCCAGAATCACCGTGCCGCCGCGTTCGATTCGCAGGTTTGAAATTTCGAGGATGGATTTCATCGGCTTGCGCCGGCAGCTTAACGGCCGGACGCCCGGCTGTCGAGTGGCATAACTTTTTCTGGACAAGCATTTTGGTGGCGAGCAAAGTAAAATCCATGAGTGAGACCAAGGAGAAGACGAGTGGCATCCTTTGGATAGAAGCTTCGGGTTTTCTATTCCTGATCATGATGTCGTGGTTGACGGAAGCGTTGCGCATCCCGCATTACCTGTTCGGCGAGCCGTTCGCGCCGGACTGGCGGCGCGCGCTGCTGCGCACGGTGGTGATGCTGGTAATCTGGGCGTGGGTGCATTTCCTGACGCGGCGGTTGCTCAAGCGTTTGCATTATCTCGAAGAATTTCTGCGCGTCTGTAGTTGGTGCCGCAAAGTGGAACACGACGGCGAATGGATGCCGATGGAAAAGTATTTCAACTCCAAATTCGCCACCAAAACCTCCCACGGCATGTGCCCGGAATGTCTGCAGAAGAAAAAGGATGAATTCACGCCGAAAGTGGCGCCAACCCAAACTCCTTGAGGCAGGCTTGCTGCGTCAATTCAGTCGCTGAACCGCAAAAGGGGCTTAAAAATGGCAAAAAAGGGCAATCCGTGGCTAAATTTCTGAAAATGAATGGGTTGGACAGATCGTCGGAGAGTGTTTGAGACTCTCGCGTGAGCATCCGGGACTCTCCGTCGAGTATCGGGAACTCTCGGGAGAGTGCTTGAGACTCTCTGGCGGGTGATTTTCACTCTCCGGCGACTGTCTGGCACTCGTGCGAGACTGTAAAAGACTCTCCGGCAAGACCAAAACACTCTCCGTTGAATTGCAGTCACTCGACGGTGAGACCAAAACAGTCGTTGCCGGGCTGCAAACACGCGGCGATCAGGTTTTTACCCCGACGACGTCGCTCCTGACGGAGCTTGATTCATCGGGATCGCCGAACTACAAACATGCCAGCCCTACGGGCTTAATTTGCAAAATGAAATCTGGCAGCGACATTTCAAAAACTGAAGTGCTGAACGTCTCGCCGCACGGCTTCTGGCTGTTCGTCGCGGGTAAGGAGCATTTTCTCGGCTTCGACGATTTTCCGTGGTTTCGCAAGGCGTCAATGGAACAATTGTTCAACGTGGAATTTTCGCACGGCCATCATCTTTACTGGCCGGAACTGGACGTGGATTTGGATTTGGAACGCATCGAGCATCCAGAAAAATTTCCGTTGGTCGCGCGCACTTAATTTCTTCAAACAATCTCCACGGGACATTTCGGCAGCGCATCGAGAAACGATTGCCCGTATTGCTTCGTCAAAATCCGGTTGTCCAAAACCACGATGATGCCGGTGTCGGTCTTGGTGCGGATCAAACGCCCGACACCCTGACGGAATTTCAGAATCGCTTCGGGCAGGGAAAATTCGCCAAAGGAATTGCCGCCGCGCGCTTCAATCGCCTCCAGCCGCGCCTCGATGAGCGGATGGTCGGGCACCGCGAACGGCAGCCGCGTGATGATGACGTTGGAGAGCGCCTCGCCCGGCACGTCCACGCCCTGCCAGAAGCTGTCCGTGCCGAACAGCACCGAGTCCACGTCGTCCTTGAACTTCTCCAGCATAGTGGAGCGTGGCGTGCCGGTGCCCTGCACAAAACACGCCACGCCGAGCTTGTCGAAAAACGGCTGCATCAGCCCGGCAACCTCCTGCATGAGCTTGTAATTGGTGAACAGCACGAACGCCTTGCCGTGCGTCATCGTCACGAAATGTCCGATGTGTTGGATCAACGCGTCGCGGTAGCCGGCTTCGCGCGGGTCGGGCATTTTTTTGGCGACGAACAATTTCATCTGCCGCTCGTAATCGAACGGCGTGCCGACCTGCAATTTTTCCGCCGCTTCCGCGCCGACGCGCTTCGTGAAATAATTCAAGCCGGTTTGCGATTTGGAATTTGTGGCCAGCGTCGCGCTTGTCATCACGATACTCGTATCGCTCTCGAACAGCCGGCGGCGCAAAAAATCCGCCACGTCCACCGGCGCGGCGTTGAGCGAAATGGCTTTGTGCGCTTTGCCGCTGCATTCGACCCAATAAACGTGTTCATCCGCAGCCTGCTCCAAAAAAAATTTCACTTCGTCGCGCAACTCGGCGAGACGGCGGTTGCACTCGACCAATTCCTGCCCGATGTCCTTGTCCTCGCTCAATTTTATCAGCTCGCTGACGGCTTCGCGCAGGCGGGCAATCGGCAGTGTGACGTTGTCCTGAACGAGTTCGGGACGGCGAATCCGCAATTCTGTCCACGCGCGGCGGCGTTCCGAATTTTCACCAGCGCCAAAACGGTTTTTACCGGCGGATTTTTGGATTTCTTCGCAGGCGGTTTCGACGTTCTCAAAAAATTTGTCGGCCTCGCTCAAAATGTCGGCAACCAATTTCACCGCGCCGCCTTTACGCAAGGTCGCGAGCAGCCCTTTTTCCGTGCGCGGATTCCAAAGGCGATTCAGCGAGTATCGCATTTGCCCGTTCGAAACACTCAAGCCGATGTGCCGCGACGCGACTTTTTCAACCGTGTGCGCTTCGTCGAAAATCACAAAGTCGTTCTTGAACAAAATCCCGCCGTCCACTTCCTCGTCAATGCCGCCGAGCAGCGTGAAAAACAGCGTGTGATTCAAAACCAAAACGTCGGACGAAAGGATTTTGTTTCGCGCGCGTTGGAAAAAACAAACGCCGTGGTCTTTGGCAAAATCGGACGGACGCCCGCAAATTTTCGGCGAGCAAAGTCCGCGTTCGGAACAAACCTGCGCCCAGACTTTCGGGTCCGGCTCGATGTCAAAGTCGGACAAACTGCCGTCGGTCGTTTTTTTTGACCACTCGTAAATGCGTTTTAATTCTTCAGCCTCGGACGACGTGAACAGATTGCCGCTTTGCTGCATCGCCTTTTGGAGCCGGCGCGTGCAGAGATAATTCGCTCGGCCCTTGAGCATCGTGAAATTGAATTTAACCGGCGGATTCAATGCGCCCAAAACGCCCGCGAGCATCGGCAAATCCTTTTCGGTGAGCTGCTCCTGCAAATTGATCGTGTGCGTCGAGACGACGGCTTTCTTGTTGTGCGAAACGGCGAACAAAATCGCCGGAATCAGATATGCCAGTGATTTGCCGACGCCTGTTCCGGCTTCGACTGCCAGATGCTCGCGATTTTGCAGCGCGCGCGCGACGGCCACCGCCATTTCCTGCTGCTGCGGACGAAATTCAAAATTCTTTGCGCGCGACAAAATTCCGTCGGGCGAAAAAATTTCCCCGACTTGAGAAATCAAATCCGCGCCAACGGGCTGTTGTTCGATGACCGAAATCATTTCAACGGTGCGCTGCTCAAAATTACTTTGAGCGACTTGGGTTCACCCGGATTCAAAGAAATTTTGTTTTGCTTCACGTTGCCTGATTCGACGCAAACCATTTTCCTGTATTCGGGTGGATCAAAATCGTCCGGCAATTTTTGCGTCGTCCACGGATTCCAGACCACCGTGGACTTGGAATTGGATTTCTCCACGCGAATGATTCGCTTGAGATTTTCGTCGCGGATTTCCACCGCGCCGGTTGCGTCGGGATAAACGCGGTTTGTCTCCTTCGTGATGCGCAGCGCGGCATCATTTTCCAATTTGCGCGCGCCGGTCGTTCCGAGGGCGAAATCGTCAAACGGCAGACCTTGCAATCCGGCGATGGAAACCTGTGTGATGTCGCCGACGCGAAAATAAGTATGCAGACAATTTTCAATTTCCAAAGTTTTGCCTGCCGATTCGTTCGTGGCAACGAGTTCCATCGTCAACGTGTCGGCGACGGTGACAACAAATTCTGTGCGTAGCGCCGACCATTCGGATGTCAAATTTTCTTTTGGCAGCCGCAGGCGAACCGTCACGGAACCATTATTTGCGACGGAAGTTTCAGCCAAATCCCAGGACAAAATGCGCGCGAGGCCGTGTGCCGGTCCGCCGTCGCGCGGGCCAAACCACGGGAAACAAATCGGCACGCCGCCGCGGATTGCTTCGCTGGTGGCAAAATGGCTCTTTGCGCTCACGAACAGCAGCGGCGGCTCGCCATTTTTCTGAAAATGCGTGACGTGCGCGCCGTGCAAACAAATTTCCGCCGCGCTCCACGGCGTGCGGATTTTCACCAGCGGCAAACCGCCGTGGCCGGTTGTCAACTCAACAGATTTTGTGCTCATAAATTATCGTCCAAACAAATCCATCTGCGGCGGCGGCGCGAGGTTTTGCAGCTTGCCGCGCTGACGAACTTGTGGCCGCACGTTGCCGTCCGGCGTGAGTTCGGATTCTTCCAAATTGCCAAGAATTTGTTTCGCGCGTTCCAAGACTTCCTTCGGCACGCCAGCCAGCCGTGCGACGTGGATGCCGTAGCTTTTGTCCGTGCCGCCTTCGACGATTTTGCGGAGGAAAACAATCTGGTCGCGCCATTCGCGGACGGCGACGTTGAAATTTTTCAATCGCGGCAAGCGCGCCGATAATTCCGTCAACTCATGATAATGCGTCGCGAACAAGGTTTTTGCGCCAACTTGATTGTGCAAATGCTCGACGATGCTCCACGCCAGCGAAAGCCCGTCGAACGTGCTGGTGCCGCGCCCGATTTCGTCCAGCACGATGAGGCTGCACGGCGTGGCGTTGTTCAGGATGTTCGCCGTCTCGGTCATCTCGACCATGAATGTGCTCTGCCCGCGTGCCAGGTCGTCGCTCGCGCCAATGCGCGTGAAAATCTGGTCCACCAAATCAATCCGCGCTTCCGCCGCCGGAACGAAACTGCCCGTGTGCGCGAGCAGAACGATGAGCGCCGCCTGCCGGATGTAGGTGGATTTGCCCGCCATGTTCGGCCCGGTGATGAGCGCGATTTGAATTGCTTGGTTAAATTCCGTGTCATTGGGCACGAAGCGTTCGTCCAAAAGATTTTGTTCCAAAACCGGATGTCGCCCGTCGCGGATTTGCAGAACGCCATCGTCGGCAATTTGCGGACGGCAATAATTGTGCAGCCGCGCCAATTCCGCGAACGAAGCCAGCACGTCCAGTTGTGCCAGCGCGCCAGCGGTCTGCTGGATTTCCTCCAATTGTCCGAGGACGTTTTCGCGGACGCGCTGGAACAATTCGTATTCCAATTTCACGCTGCGTTCTTCCGCGCCGAGAATTTTTCCCTCCATTTCCTTCAATTCCGGCGTGATGAACCGCTCGCCATTGGCAATCGTCTGTTTGCGGTGATAATGTGCTGGCACCTTGTCGAGATTTGCCTTTGTGACTTCGATGTAATAGCCGAATACGGAGTTGAACCGGACTTTTAGCGACGAAATACCCGTGTTCGCAATTTCGTCCGCCTGCAATTTGGCAATCCAATCCTTGCCGCCGCGTTGCGCGGTGCGGAGTTCGTCAAGCGCGGTGTCAAAACCGTCGCGAATCATGCCGCCTTCCTTGATGGCCAGTGGCGGGTCTTCCACGATGGCACGGGAAATCAATTCAACGAGATTTGGCGATTCGGCGAGCTGGCCGTTCAATTCGACTAACAGGCTGGTGGAGCGAGCGTCCTTCAATTCGTTTGTAGGAGCCGACGTGAGGAGGCTCTGATTTTCATTTGAATTGAGTCTCGTTACCTCGACTCCTACGGCTGAAAGAATATTTTTCACCGCCGGAATTTGCTCCAGCGCGATCCGCAGCGCGGCCAGATCGCGCGCGTTACCGCCGCCGCTGCTCAACCGGCCAATCGTCCGCTCCAAATCGCGGACGTTCGCCAGTTGCGCGCGGGAATTTTCCAGCGCGGAAGAATTTTCAAGGAAAGCCTGGACGGCTTCCTGCCGCCGGCAAATCGGCTCAATTTTGGAAAGCGGCTGTGACAGCCAGTTCCGCAGCAAACGCGCGCCCATCGGCGTGACCGTTTTGTTCAGCGTGCCGTAAAGCGAGGAATTTCGCGGCGCGTCGTGATGCAACGGCTCCAGAATTTCCAGGTGCCGCAGCGTCGTGAAATCCAGCGCCAGAAAATCACCGCGCTGGTAAAAGGAAATCCGCGTGAGATTTTTCGCGTCGCGCCGCAGATGCTGCGTCAGATAATGCAACGCGCCACCCGCCGCGCCAACGGCGGCATTTTTCTCCTTCAAACCGAAGCCGTCGAGTGACGCGACCTTGAAATGTTCGCGCAAGGTGAAAACGGCGGTTTCCGGCGTAAAGGTCCAATCGTCGTAGCCGCTCAAAATTTTGAAGGAATCGCGCAGCACGTCGCGGACAAAAGTTTTTTCCGTCGGGAAAATGATTTCCGCCGGGCGCAGCCGCTCCAGTTCGGCGAGCAGCGTGGTTTCATTTTCCAGTTCCGTCGTCAAAAATTCGCCGGTCGTCAAATCCACCAGCGCGAGGCCGAAAATTTTTCCGGAGGGGCAAATGGCGGCGAGAAAATTATTTTTCTCGGCGGTGAGCATCCGTTCGTCGAAATGCGTGCCGGGCGAAAGGATTTGTGTGACCTCGCGTTTGACGAGTTTGCCCGGACGCGCATCTTCGAGCTGGTCACAAATGGCAACTTTTTTCCCCGCCTTTAGCAAACGGCCGATGTAGGCATTCGCCGCGTGATGCGGCAGGCCGCACATGGGAATTCCATTTCGCGCCGTCAGCGCCAGATTCAAAATCTGCGCGCCCGCCTGGGCGTCCTCAAAAAACATTTCGTAAAAATCGCCCAGCCGGAACAGCAGCAGCGCATCGCGCGGCAATTCGCCCTTGATGCGGCGATATTGCGCCATCATTGGCGTTAATTGGGATTCGGCGGCGGCCATCGGCTGAAAATTTAACGCGTACCGATGGCAAAAAACGAGAAGTTTTATGCAATCGCGGTTAAGACGGCTCGGCGGGATATGGGAAACTCAAGCGCATGAATTCTGTCCGCCGCATTGGAAGATACTTTTTTCGCTTTGGCCCGGCTTTGCTTCTGCTGTTTTTTTCTGGAACGTTGCACGCCGCCGAACCAAATGCCGCTCCCGCGGTCAACTCCGGCGACAACGCCTGGCTGCTCGCCAGTTCCGCGCTGGTGCTGATGATGACCGCGCCGGGATTGATTTTATTTTACGGCGGTCTTGTCCGGACGAAGAACGTTCTTTCCACGATGATGCACAGCCTGATTTTGATGGCGGTGGTTTCGGCGCTGTGGATGGTTTTCGGCTACAGCATGGCGTTCGCGCCGGGAAATTCATTTTGCGGCAATCCGCTGACATATTTATTTTTGAGAAATGTCGGCGCGGCGCCGAACGCGAGCTACGCCGCGACAATTCCGCAGGAGACGTTCATGCTCTTTCAAATGATGTTCGCCATCATCACGCCGGCGCTCATCAGCGGCGCGATTGCCGAGCGCGTCAAATTCAAGGCGTATTTGCTCTTCACGATTTTGTGGATGGTCGTGGTTTATTTTCCGCTCTGCCACATGATGTGGGGCAAGGGTGGATTTTTTAGCTGGGCGGGCGGTGGAAAAATTTCCGCGCTTGATTTCGCCGGCGGAACGGTTGTCCACATCAGTTCCGGGGTTTCCGCGTTGGTGTTCGCGCTCATGCTCGGCAAACGCGACGGCTATCCGCGCGAGCCGATGATGCCGCACAACGTCGTGCTCTCGCTCATCGGTGCGGGTCTGCTGTGGGTCGGCTGGTTCGGCTTCAACGCCGGGAGTGCGTTGAACGCCGGCGCGCTGGCGACGAGCGCGTTTGCGGCGACGCATTTTTCCGCGGCGGCGGCGGCGTTGAGCTGGACGGCGATGGAATGGCTGCTCAAAGGCCGGCCAAGCGTGCTCGGCGCGGCGTCGGGGATGGTCGCTGGACTGGCGACGATCACACCCGCGTCGGGATTTGTCAGTGTGCCGGCGGCATTTTGCATCGGGCTGACCGCCGGAGTCGTTTGTTATCTGGCGGTGACGAAGTTGAAATCCATCTTCAATTACGACGATTCGCTCGACGTATTTGGCGTTCACGACATCGGCAGCGTGATTGGAATGTTGCTGCTCGGTTTTCTCGCCAATTCCGAAGTCAATCCGGCCATTGCCACAACGTTTGTGAAAAACGGCGCGGTCATTTCACTTGCGGGCGGCGCGACGCAATTTTTGAACCAATTGGAAGCCGTGCTGTTCACCGTGGCATTGGCGGCGGTCGGGACGTTTGTCATTTTGAAAATCGTCGGCACTTTCACCGTTTTGCGTGTGAGCCAGGAAGACGAATTCGTCGGCCTCGACCTTTCCCAGCACGGCGAGCGAGCCTATAATGAATGAGTAAATTTATGAAAAAAATCGAAGCCATCATCAAACCGTTCAAGTTGAGCGAAGTCAAAGACGCGCTCAACGCGCTGGGCATTCAGGGCATGACCGTGCTTGAGGTCAAGGGATTCGGCCGGCAAAAAGGTCACACGGAAATCTATCGCGGCAGCGAATACACCGTGGACTTCCTGCCGAAAATAAAAATCGAAACCGTCCTGCCCGACGAGCTCGTCAAGGCTGCCGTGGACGCCGTTGTCAAAGCAGCCAGAACCGGAAAAATCGGCGACGGAAAGGTTTTTATTTCGACGATTGACGAAGTCGTCCGCATCCGCACCAACGAGCACGGCGACAGCGCCATTTGAATCAGTCCATCACCGCCGCGAACCGCAGGCCGCGCGTGCTGACGCGCAGTTGTCGGAAGCCGAATTCCGCCATCATCGCCTCGTAAATCAAAACGCCGGTTAAAATCACGTCCGCGCGCATTTTCGGCAGGCCAACGATTTCCTTGCGCCGCGCCAGCGGCGATTTCCACAAATGTTTCCGGCACGCGACAATCTGTTCCAAACTTAAAACCGTGCGCTCGATTTTTTCGCGATCGAAGCGCTCGAGCTTTTTTTCAATGCGCGCGAGAATGCTTGTCGTGCCGCCGGTGCCGACAAGCTGGATTTCGCCCAATTCGTTTTTCAGCGCCGGCTCAAGCTGCGGACGGATTTCGTGGCGCAGAAAATTTTCCATCCAGCCGCGGCATTTGGAAAATTCGCCGGCGGTGGGCGGATCGCCGTGCGGAAATTTTTCCATCAGCCGCACCGTGCCAAGCGGAAAGCTGTGGGCGAACGTTTTTTTTGTTCCATGCCCCAAAATGAATTCCGTGCTGCCGCCGCCGACATCGAGCAGCAGCAATGGCAGCCGCGCGAGTTCCTCGTCCGTGCTCACGCCTTGAAACACCCACTCCGCCTCGCGCGCGCCGGAAATGATTTCCGTCTTGAGGCCGCAAGCGCGCTCGATGGCCGAGGTCAAATCGGTTGGATTGACCGCGTCGCGCGCCGCGCTCGTCGCGATGACGCGGGTCGTTGCGGCATTCCGGTCGCGCGCGATTTCCGCAAATTCCCAGACCACTGCCGCCGTGTGCGCGATGCTTTCAGGCTGGAGTCGGCGCGTTTTGTAAAAGCCGCGGCCAAGGCGCGTCTGCCGGCTCTCTTCGAGCACGGGCTGCACGTCGCGTCCGCGCACGTCGGCCACCAATAATTTTATCGAATTGGTGCCGACATCAATCACGGCTCGGCGGATGGGCTCCATCGTTTTTGGAACGATAGAAAATGCCGCTGCGGAAGCCAAAATGAAAAATGTTACATTTTGCGGGTTTTGCTTTAGCGGACGGAAGATGTAATCTTTCCGCGTGAACATTTATGTTTTGCGCCACGGCCTCGCGGTGGAACGCGACGAATGGGATTCCAAAACCGACGCCGCCCGCCCGTTGACGCCGGAAGGCGAAAAACAGCTTCGCAAAACTTGCCGCGCGCTGGGAAAAATGGATTTAAATTTCGACCTGATTCTTTCCAGTCCGTTTGTGCGGGCCGGGCAAACAGCGGAAATCGTCGCAGACAAGTTGAAATTGAAAAAGCGTTTGAAATTTTCGGATGAATTGACGCCCGGCGGCAGCGTGAAAAAATTGATTCAGCAGATGAATGAAGTGAAGCCCGCGCTGGAAAATCTGCTGCTCGTCGGCCACGAACCTTATTTGAGCGGGCTAATTTCTTTGCTCATTTCCGGCGATGAAAACACAGCCATTGATTTCAAAAAAGGCGGCTTGTGCAAATTGGAGGCCGAAAAATTGCGCGCCGGCAGGTGCGCCACGCTCGCGTGGCTGCTCACGCCGAAGCAGATGAAATTGATGGCGTAATTTGATTCAGCCGACGCGGAAGGAAATTTTCTGGATGAAGGTTTTCCCAAAGCTGTGCTGAAGGCGGTCGAGAATTTCCTTGCGGCGGTAGCGGACGATTTCCGAAAGCCAGGCGTTGCTGTCCACGTTCACGAACAAAGTGCCCTTGTGCAAATTCGCCGGCTGCGCGTGCGCGGTGATGTTTGGGTCGAGCGCGGAATTCCAGACCTTCACAATTTCGATGTCGGCGCGGCGCGAATCCATTTTCAAATCCACGAGAACTTTGGAGACAACTTTGTCCGCGCCGCGTGCGCGGACGGCTTTGGCGATTTCCACCGGTGCGAGGTCCACGCCGCGCCATTGGGCGAGCACGTTCTGTCGGGCGGAAATTTTTTTCGGCGGCGGCACGGGGAAAATTAACCACAGATAGACACCGATGAACATAGATAATTTTCGGCCCAAAAATTCCGCTTGCCAATTTACGCTTTGCGATGCAAAGTGAAGGTATGAATCCGAACTGGGCCGAAGAAAATCTGCAAACCATCCGCACTTTGATGGAACGCTCTGTGATTTACCGTCGCGCGCTTGCGCCGATCATGCTTTTGGCAGGTGCTTTGGGCACTATTGCCGCCGCCATCGGGATTTTGCTGCCATGCGATTCGTTTCCCAAATTTCTCACGCTGTGGTTTGGCACGGTGGCGCTGGCCATTGTTGGCGCGTTTTTGATCGCGCGCCGCCAGGCGCTCAAGGACCAGGAGCCGTTTTGGTCGCCGCCGACGCGCCGGGTGGCGCACGCATTGTTGCCGCCTTTGTTGTCCGGAATGTTTTGGGGAATTTTCGCGGCTCTTTTGGATTTGCCCTTTGAGGCTACCTTTCTTGTGGCGCTCGCCTGGATTATGTTTTACGGACTCGCGCTGCATGCCGCGGGATTTTTCATCTCCCGCGGTATCCGATGGTTCGGCTGGATTTTTGTTACAGCCGTGCCGTGCACCATGATTTTTCTGCTGATTGAACAGCCCGATAATTTGAATGCCAATTGGCTCATGGGCTTTTTCTTCGGCGTGCTTCATCTGGCTTACGGCGCGTATTTGTTTCTGACCGATAAAGGAAAGAATGCGACGTGAACCCGGAACCGTTTTTACAGCTCGACCGCGTGATTCACGAGAAAGGCCGGCTGGCCATTATGTCCATGCTCGCCGCCTCGCCGGAATTGTCGTTCACCGAAATGCGCGACGCGCTCGCCATGACCGACGGCAACCTGACCACGCACATCCGCGCGTTGCAGGAGGCCGGCTACGTTTCCGTGGCCAAATCATTCCAAAACCGCCGTCCGCTCACGACCTGTGCGCTCACCGCGGCGGGGCGAAAGGCATTCGCTGAATACATCGGCCTGCTGGAGAAAATTGTCCGGCAAAACAAATCCACATAAGTTTTTTGAACGGAAATGAACGACGCCGGTCTTTTACTTTGTATCACAAAGTAAATATGAAAATCATCCGCGCGGAACATCTGGGAATGTGTTTCGGAGTCAAGGACGCCATTGCGCTGGCCTTGGAGACGGCCGGGCGCGAGCCGCTCACGATTTTAGGCGATTTGGTTCACAACGAAGCCGTGCTGGCGGAATTGCGCGCCAAGGGCGTCCGCATTGAGCAGCAGCCCGCCAACGTGGACACGCGCACGGTGATGGTCACGGCCCACGGCGCGTCGGAGCGCCGAATGGGCGAAACGCGCAAGCTGGGCTTGAACGTGCTGGAAGCGACGTGTCCGCTGGTCCACGTCGCGCACCGAAGCTTGGCAAAACTCGTGGGCGAGGGTTTTCATTCGGTCATCATCGGCAAACACGGCCATGTCGAGGTGCGCGGCATGACGGAGGATTTGAAGGAATTCGACGTGGTGATTTGCGACGAAGACGTTGCCCAATTGCGCGAGCGGCCAAAAATCGGAATTGTTTCCCAAACCACGCAGCCGGTTGAGAAAGTCCGGCGGCTGGTTGAATTGATTCGCCGGCGTTTTCCAAACGCGGAAGTGCGCTTCGCCGACACCGTTTGCCAGCCGACGAAACAGCGCCAGAGCGCGGCCATTGAGCTCTCGCAAAAATGCGACGCGGTCGTCGTCATCGGCGGCGCGCACAGCAACAACACGCAGGAACTGGTCAAAACGTGCTCGCAATTTTGCCAGCGCGTGCATCACGTCCAAACCGCCGGCGATTTGCGCGGCGAATGGTTTTGCGCCGCCGACACGGTTGGCATCACCGCCGGCACCTCGACGCCGGACACGATGATTGATGAAATAGAAAACTGGCTTCGGAATTTTCCGATGCGGACAGCCAATGCAACCCAGGAAAAACATGAACTGTCTTTCCACCAAGCTTAAAACCGTGCCGGTGCGGAACGCCAATTCCGGCCAGCGTGTGAAATCTGAACAAAGAAATTTTGTCCGCTGGTGGACAGTGGTTGTTTTCGCCGTCGCCATGGCGTGGGTCGAATCAGCAGTGGTGTTTTATCTGCGTTCGATGATTGACCGCATCGAGCCGTATCAACCGGACCCGCTGCCGGTTATTGGCGGATTCGCGTCAGTGGAATTGCCGCGCGAATTTGCCACGATAGTCATGCTGTTCACGGTCGGTTGTCTCGCGGGCCGGAACTGGCGGGCGCGCTTCGGCTATTTCGCCATCGCGTTTGGCGTGTGGGACATTTTTTACTACGTCTTCCTAAAAATGATTTGCGGCTGGCCGCACTCGTTGCTGGATTGGGATGTGTTGTTTTTGCTGCCGATGCCGTGGTGGGGGCCGGTGCTCGCGCCGGTTTTGATTTCAGTGCTGCTGATTTTGTGGGGCACGTTCGTCAGCCAGTTTGAACAAATTCATCCCTCCAGGCTGTCAAACTGGCGCGTGTGGATTCTGAATTTCGCCGGCGTCGCGCTTGCGCTTTATGTTTTCATGGCGGATTCAATTGCCGCCGCGCATCACGGACTTGACGCGATTCGCACGGTGTTGCCCGAAAAATTTAACTGGCCCTTGTTTTGCGCCGCGTTGTTGCTGATGGCTGCGCCGGTTCTGCAAACCGGCTGGCCTCTTCTGACGCAACGACGGGCAAAGCCTGAAATCAGCGGGGCAACCGGGAATTTTGATGCAAGCGCAACCTGAAAAAATAAAAAATCGCCTGCCCGGAATTGCGCCGCTCTTGCGTGGGGAAACGGAAACGATTTCCGCATGGAGCGAGCGTTGGAACTCGCGCCGCTTCGCGTTGCACGTCGCGGTCATCATCCTCGGCGCGGGACTTTACGGCGCGGCGATGGGCTGGTGGCGCGATCCGCGGCAGGCGCTGTTCGCGGCGGCAAAATTTCCGCTCATCATTTTGCTGACAACCCTCGGCAACGCGCTCATCAACGCCATGCTCGCGCCGCTGCTCGGCCTGAACATTCCGTTCCGGCAATCTTTTTCCGCAATCGTGATGAGCTTCACCATTACGGCGGCGATTCTCGGCGCATTCAGTCCGCTGATGGCATTTCTAATTTGGAACGCGCCGCCGATGTCGCCGGAGACCATTCGAGGCGCGACTTACGACTTCGTCAAACTCGCCAACATCGCAATCATCGTATTCGCGGGCACGACGGGCAACGCGCGCCTGTTTCAATTGCTCACACGGCTGGCCGGCAGCCGGACGATTGCGCTGCGCGTGATGTTTGCGTGGCTGGCGGGAAATCTTTTTCTCGGCAGCCAGCTTTCGTGGATTTTGCGGCCATTCATCGGCTCGCCCTTTCTGCCGGTGGAATTTCTCCGCGCGAACGCGCTCCACGGAAATTTTTACGAAAGTGTCTTCAATTCGTTGCTGCATATTTTCAACCACTAACCTTCAACCACACAAACCATGAACGAAAACGACCCCAATCCGCCCGTCATCCAATCAAGCAACGCCGTGCAAAAAGTGGCCGCCGCCATTGCCGCGCCGCCGCCGTTGCCGCCCGCCGTCCGCCAACTTGGTGACGACCCTGCCGAACGCGCGCCGATTACGAACATCGTTGCGGCGATAGACTCCATCCTGCGCCATCCGCGCCGCGTGATGTTTCAATTGCGCCAGCCGGGTGCCGGGAATTTGATTGCGACGATGGTTCTTGTCTCGATTATTTGCAGCCTGATTTACGGCGTCGTGGCCGGGACATTTTCGGGCGGCCCGCAGTTGTGGGCCGCGCCGGTGAAAATCGCGGGTGGCCTGATGATTTCGGCGCTCATCTGCCTGCCGAGTCTTTACATTTTCACCTGCCTGAGCGGTTCACAGGCGCGGCTCGTCGAAGTTTGCGGCCTGCTGGCGGGACTGCTGATGCTGATGACGATTCTGCTCATCGGCTTCGCGCCGGTGGCCTGGATTTTCTCGCAGTCCACCGAATCGCTCGCGTGGATGGGCACGCTGCATCTGGTCTTCTGGTTCATCGCGACGATTTTCGGGCTGCGGTTTTTGGAGACCGGATTTTCCTATTCCAACGCCCGCTCGCACGCCGGTTTTCACACCTGGGTCATCATCTTTTTGCTCGTGGCGGTGCAAATGACAACGGCCCTCCGGCCCATTCTTGGAACGGCGGACACATTTTTGCCGACGGAAAAAAAGTTTTTCATTGCGCACTGGCGCGATTGCTTGAACGCACCGGAATCAAAATCAAAATCGCAGAACTAAATCCAAATGAACCGCGAGCGAATTCTCCGCCGGCGCATTCGGCTTCTAATCTGGCTTTTCATCGCCGGATTGTTTTTGAGCGGTGCCACGGCGATTCCCTTGCCACAAGAATTGAATCTGCTGGTGAACCGTTTTGGATTTGACGGCAGATGGCTTTCGCGCGTGCGCGACGCGCTGACGCAAACCCAGGCGCAAAATCCGTTTCTTTTTTACGGCACGGACTGGCTTGCGTTCGGGCATTTTGTCATTGCGATTGTCTTTGTCGGCGCGTTGTGCGATCCCGTCCGCAACCGCTGGCTGTTTGATTTCGGTCTGATTGCCTGCACGCTGGTCATTCCCTATGCGCTCATCTTCGGCGGCGTGCGCGGCATTCCCGTCTGGTGGCGGTTGATTGATTGTTCGTTTGGAATTTTTGGATTCATTCCGCTCTGGTTTTGCCGCAAATGGGCAAAAGAACTGGAGTCCGCAAAAAGCTAGACAAATTCCTTTGTCCGGCGCGTCATTAACGGGAAATGCCCGCCGACATCGAAAGGCTTTATGACGCGCACGCGCAATCGCTTTTTGCCTTTCTCCTGAATTTCACCCGCGAGGAGGCCGACACGCGCGATTTGCTCCAGGAAATCTTCGTCAAACTCGCCCGCGAACCGAAATTGCTCGCCGGCGTCCGCGACGAACGCGCGTTTCTCATCCGGCTGGCGCACAACGCGGCGATTGATTTGATCCGCCGCCGCGGCACGCGCGAGCGGGTAAAGGAAAATTTCGCCGCCGAAAAAATTTCCCCGTTTGCGCCGACCAACGACCCGGATGAAAAATGTTTTCGCGAGGAGCTGGCAGAGGCGCTGGGCGAATTGCCGGAAGAACAGCGCGCCGTGGTGCATTTGAAATTGTGGGAAGGGCTGACCTTCGAGAAAATCGCCGCCGCGCTGGAAATTTCGCCGAACACCGCCGCCAGCCGGTATCGCTACGGGCTAGACAAATTGCGCGACCGGCTGCGTCCACTTTACGAAGAAATCAAATAGCCGTAAAAATGAAACCGGACGATTTTGAACAAAAACTGCAACGCCAACCGTTGCGGCAAGTTCCTGCCGAATGGCGCGGCGAGATTCTTGACGCCACGACTTCCCGTCACTCGTCACTCGTCACTCGTCGCTCTTTTCTCTCAACTTTCAACTCGCGGCTCTCAACTTGGCTCTGGCCTCACCCGGTTGCCTGGGCGGGGCTGGCGGCGGTCTGGATTTTCATTTTCGCGGTAAATTTTTCCATGCGTGACCAGGCGCCGATGATGGCGGAAAAATCCGCGCCGCCGTCGCCGGAAATGGTTGCTGAATTGCGGCAGCAACAGCGGATGCTGGCGGAATTGATTGGAGCGGCCGAAGTGCGTGAGGCCGAGCGGCCGAAATTCGCGCCGCAACCGCGCAGCGAACGAATGGAGTTTTTGGCGACGTGATGTAGCCGCGACTTTTAAGTCGCACCGGCTAAAAACGCAAGCTAAAGCTTGCGACTACAAATTTATGAACGATAAACCCAAAAGCATCTGGAAAAAATCGTGGCAGGAACCGCATTGGCTTCGTGAGTGGCTGATTTTGGTAGTTGCGACCTTTCTCGTCACTTTTGTTATAGGAGTTTTAACTGGCTATTTGCTGATTGATTGGAGCTGGAGTGAATGGGTTCTTGCGTCGGCCTTTTCGCTTATCACCGGTTTTGTCGTTGCCACGTTTGTTATCGGCGTGGCGGCACTCATACGCTGGTTTTTCAGCAAGAAAAATTTCAAGCGAACACTATTTGCGCTGGCTTGTTTCATCACGCTGATTGCGCTGTTTTACGCGGAGGAAGACTGGCGCGGCAGGCATGACTGGGAAAAATTCAAACAGCAATGGAAAGCCAAAGGCGAGCGTTTTGATTATGCCAGCACCGTTCCGCCGCCGGTGCCGGACGACCAGAATTTTGCCATGGCGCCAATCTGGCCTAAATTAATTGAGGTAAATATTGGCACCAACTTGGCGGAAAAATTGTATGGCACCAACTTCGTCGAACAGGAACCTGTCAAAGATGCCGACCGTCTGCAAATGAGCGTTGGAGATTGGGAAAATTACAATGATTGGCCGACCAACGGAAATTGGGAAAGATCCACGCTCACGGATTTGAGGCCGTGGCAGAATTATTATCGCGCGCTGGCGGCAACCACGAATTTATTTCCCGTCGCGCCACAGCCACAAACGCCGGCGCAAGATGTTTTGCTTGCCTTGAGCAAATACGATTCGGCGATTGAAGAATTGCGTGCCGCCAGCGAACGGACGGATTCCCGATTTCCGCTGGATTACAACGACGAAAATCCGGTGGAAATCATGCTTCCGCATTTGGGGATTTTGAAAAGATGCGCGCAAGTTTTGGAATTGCGCGCCATTGCCGAATTGCAGAACGGCCAAAGCGACAAGGCGTTTGACGATATCCAACTTGGATTACAATTGATTGACAAAGTTCAAACCGAGCCGTTCATCATCACGCATCTGGTCCGCATTGCCATTTTGGACATCACGCTTCAACCGATTTATGAGGGTTTGGCGGAACATAAATGGTCGGACGCGCAATTGGCGGAATTGGATTCAGAATTGGCGAAGCTGGATTTTCTCGCCGATTATGGACGTTCCGTTCACGCCGAGGCGGTGGCGCAGGCCAAAATTATTGACTACCTCGAGCAGAAGCGAAGCCGTTTCAACGATGTTTTTAATTTTTTCGGAGACGAAAACGACTCCCAACGAAAACAAATGAACCAGCTCTCTGTTATTGCCGCGGTGTATTTGGGACCGAAAGGCTGGTTTGACCAGAACAAAATCACCGTGTTGCAAATGAATGAGCGTTGGAATTTGCCAATCGTGGATGACGCACAACAAATCGTGTCGCCGCAAAAGGCGCGTGAAGCCGACCAAGCCTTCCAATCTTTGCGTGGTTCGCCCTTCAAATTTCTCGCCCTTCCGCTGGCACCAATGCTGTGGAATTATGCCGAGCGCGCGGCTTACGGTCAAAACTCGGCTAACATGGCCCGCATTGCCATCGCGCTGGAACACTATCGGCTGGCGCACGGAAATTTTCCAGATTCGCTCGACGCGCTCGCGCCGCAATTCATGGAAACAATTCCGCATGAAATCATCAACGGCCAGCCGTTGCATTACCGTCTTACGGATGACGGTCAGTTTGTTTTATATTCCGTCGGCTGGAATGAAACGGACGACGGCGGAATCGTCGTCTTGAAAAACGGCTCAAATGCCCGTGACGAAGGGATGGCCGGCGTTGACATTGCCCAAGGCGACTGGGTCTGGCGCTATCCAGACAAATGAAAATGGGACGCAAAAGGGCAAAATACCATTTTTCGGGAATTTGACTTCTTTCAGAGCGCAGGGGCCACATCAAAAAGGGGGATTTGGGGGACTTACATACAATATTACAGTGATTTGCAAATAACCAAATCAATCGGCACTACACCTTCGGTGGTCTTAATGAAATTATCAATGCGGGCATCAATGATTATCACATTTTCCTTTGACCATCCATAATAGGACTTGGGGGTGGCCTTGAAACCAGCCTTCTCCATGAATTCAACAACTTCCCATTCACTTGGATATGGAAAACGCGGGTCAGCACTATTCCACCAAGGTTGCGAGACCACAAAACTAGGTAAGTCACCCGTGGCTCCGATTAAAAGCGATTTTCTCATAAGTAACCCTTCTAATCGAATGTCTGACCGGAAAAATTCATTCATCATTTGAATCCGATGGAGATAGAATGCGGGGCAAGCAGCCTTTTGCACTCCTTTCGGTTCCGGCGTCACGCCGAAGCAACCAGCATGGGTGATTTTAAGCGCACGATTATCCGAAGCACGGTGATAAACTTCATGTTCGGCTGTGGGTTTTGCAAATTTCTTAAGCCCTGCACAGCAATCTGGGGAGAGCATCGCCTTTTCAGCTTCTGCCCACTTAATTATACAAGTGCTTTGTCGCTCAATCTCTGCCGAATCTCCGCTGCTGCCGACATTTGCATGACCACTTGCTCGGAGGTAGGCGGCGGCTGATGCCGCAAGGCATCCATTCGTTGTATTAGCCATGATGGGGCATTGGGTTTTTTGGCTGGATCAAGTTGAATGACTTCAGACTGCTTCCAAAATTCTTCAAAACGAGCTTCCAATTCGCCTCCCATTTTAGGCTCATTAAATACAACTTCGGCCTTAATGGCATCCGCTGGGCTTTCCGGTCCTAATTCATCATGCAACTGCTCTAGGCGAACTATTTTGGAATCGCACACAATGAAGTGCTGCAACCTTTCTTTAGCCTTTAGCCGCGCCAGTGTAAAGATGCCAGTAAATTCATGTGCAAGCGCAACCAGCCATTCAGGATAATCCGAAGCTGTCACAATCATGCGGGCTGAACCCTTCGCGTTCTGCACCCGTTGCAACGCATTGGTAAGATGTCCTAGTAAAGCGGCATAAAATCCACCGCACCCGCGTCCAGTTACGATGTTGATGCTTTTGTGCGTATGAAAAAGCATTGTCTCGGTGTAGTCCAAGGCATCGGGATAACAATCATTCTCCAGCTTGATGGTCTCGCCCTTCTCGATGACCGCCCCCACAACGTCATTCAGACAATGACTCTGATTAGCAGCCTTGGCTTTGTAATTTGAAATCGCTTGCGCGATGGTCATTTTAGGCTGCTGTCCTCGATTTTCAATTGTCGCCTGCGTGCTCATTTTAATTCTTGCGGTAAAAAATGGACACGGTTGATACCACAAACGTTCAAAAAGACAACACTTTTTTTCATTTTTAACTATGGGGTGTTGACCTGACAACATCCGCCACGGATTCATTGAAATGAAGCACGAAACGTGCCTTTTGGGTAGGAGAACACCCGATTTCTAACGAGTTGAAAGATTGTCGCATGAACGGCACCACCGCTCCAACGGTGCTGTTTATAACAGATTTCCAGACGCGGTCAAGCAGTATTTTTACTTCATTTTTGATTGTTTTTATCACTTGACAACAGTGCTGTTTTACTGTAATATTGTTACAGAATGAAAACGATATTTGAGTTCAAAACCCTAACGGAGTTCACGGATTATTTCTGTGATGAGGAAACGTGCGTCGCGCATTTCACAGCCTCGCGCTTCCGCAACGGCGAGTATTGCCCCCATTGCCGCCACGACAAAATTTACAAATGCGGCAATGGCAGGCGGTATCAATGCGCCAAATGCAAACAGGATTTCACAATCAGGACGGGCACGGTGTTTGGCGAGAGCAAGCTGCCGCTCCGCAAGTGGTATATGGCGGTCTATTTGCTTTCGACCACCAGCAAGGGCATTTCCTCGGTTCAACTGGCCAAACACATTGGTGTCACCCAAAAGACAGCGTGGTTTATGGCTCATCGGATTCGCGCTGCAAAGTCGCAAGCGGTTACAAAATTGTCTGGCAGGATTGAAGCGGACGAAACTTACATTGGCGGCAAGGTTCCCAACATGAGCAAGAGCCGCCGCCGGAAGTTTGCCGGTCAAACTGGCGGAGCGGGCAAAACGCCACTCGTTGGTATCCTGCAACGCGGCGGGGAAATTCAAGTGAAAGTTGCCGAGGCGGTGAACCGTCAGACGCTCGTTCCGAACATCATTGAAAATGTTCAAAAGGGTTCATTCGTTTATACCGATGAAAATGTCTGCTATCGCGGATTGCATCGCGCTGGGTTCATTCACAATCAAGTCCAGCATCAAACGAAAGAATATGTGGTGGGTGATTGCCACACAAACAGCATTGAGTCATTTTGGGCTTTGTTCAAGCGCGGCTATCACGGTGTTTATCACCACATGAGCAAAAAACATTTGCAGCGTTATGTGAACGAATTCACTTTCCGTTTCAACCGCCGCGCCTGTGAAATGCAAAGCGTGTTTTCAAATGTTGTAAATAATGTTGTGCAAACCCCGCAATTGCCTTACAAGGAATTGATTGGAAAAAATGTATGAGCAGACACCAAAAAATCATTCCGCCAGTGAAGGGCGATTTTCAACAAATCATTAACAACGTTTCAGACGGAAGGGGCGTGAAACAAATTCGCAATCAACCACGTCCAAAAAATATTGAACAGCCGCAGCCGCCGAAAAAGCCGTGATCGAAAATCAAAGGCTTAAAGTAAATTGGCCGTGAAATCCGTCGTAAATCAGCATCCCATTGGCTAAAATATCTCGGCCTAAAAGAACATCAAAGCCTTGATGATGTAATTCTAGGCCTGTTACCACCCACAAAGTTTGTGACCACAACATGCCAGTAGGAAACGGAATATGAATTGCAACATCATAGCAGAGGGCATCACATGGAACGTTTCCAGTGCTTGGAGTAATAAGCGAAGCAATTCCAGTTGGAACCAAATTCAAACTTTGAACCACGCTCAAATCAATGCTGGTATGGCTCGCGCCGGTATCAACCAAGGCTTTGACGAGTTGGGGTTGCGGTAGAGCGGCTTTCGGGTCAGCGGCCTGCAATATTTGCATCCGCAGCGCGCTAACGGCCAGATAAACATCAATCAATGGCCCTGTTTGGCTATGATTTAAGAGGAAGTGAGGCATTTGAAACCAACCATTCTTGTAAAATGTTGAATGGTTGGAATGGCGGTGATTTGCTTTACCAAAAACGGCTTGCTCGCTCCAGCCTTTTCAAATCCTTTTTTATAAGCCTGCCCAATATTATCCACCACCGCTTCGAGGGCGCCATCCACAAAAACAGCGAATTTGCCGGGCTGTTTTTGCAGCTCTGGCAACATCTTCTGGAAAGCTTCCACGTCTTTGGCTAATGGATTTTCGTTCGCCATATGTCAATAAATTACAATAAAAAGCCCGTTAATCAATAGCAAAGTCAACCTGTTGTGGCGCTTTTTAGTCAAAAACATACAGCCTGTTGTGTTGTGGATAATTTCTTCCACGAGCCACGGTTGCTATCGGAATTTGATGTCAAAACTTTAGAAAATGTTCAAATTATTGCAAGCCTTAAAAATCACTGTAATATTGTATGTAAGTCCCGGATTTGGCCATTTTGTGGCATTTTTAAGGGTTTTCGACCTGTTTTTAGTCTCCGGCATGGTTCCGTTAAGCTCCCGCACGTCATGCGGGAGCTTAGTGACGGCGTGCGGGAGCTTCGGCATGACGTGCCGGAGGCTAGTGACGTGATGCCGGAGCTTAATGATGTCACGCCGGAGCTTCGGCATGATGTGCGGGAGCTTCGGCATGATGTGCGGGAGCTTCGGCATGATGTGCGGGAGCTTTGGGATGGCGCGCGGGAGCTTCGTTTTGGCCTGCCGGAGGTTGAAGGCGGTGCGCGGGATGGATTCGGGGAAACATCGAACACCCAACGCCGAACGCTGAAAATCGGATGGTTCCCGGCGCCGCGCGTTTGTAATTCGATATTCGATGTTGGGAGTTCAATGTTTCCCCCGCATATTTATCCGTGTTCATCCGTGTCCATCTGTGGTTAAATTGATTCCGTGAACATTTTGAACCTGAATCCCGACACGGACATCGGCGCGAGCGGCTGGCTGGTGGGGATTGACGACCATCGCATTTTGCTCGACGCGGGTATGCACCCAAAACGCGAAGGCCGCGACGCGCTGCCGCTGTTCGGCAAAGCCGGGACCACGGACGTGGACGCGATTGCGATTTCGCACTGCCATCATGACCACGTCGGCGCGCTGCCGGTGGCGTGCCGGCAATTTCCCAAGGCGCACGTGCTGATGACGGAGTTGAGCTATTTCATCGCCGAGCGCGTGCTGCACAATTCGGTGAACGTGATGACGCGCCAGCGCGACGAGTTGGGCATCCGCGAGTATCCGCTTTACACGCACGACGAGGTGGACGACATCACGCCGCAGTTCCAGGGCTTCAAATACAACCGCGAAATCGAGTGGGCGGCGTTCCAGAAAATGCGCGCGGGAAATAATTCTTCACCGACGCTGGAATTTTTTGACGCGGGCCACACGCTCGGCTCGGCGGGCATTTTGATTCGCGGCAAAAAGGAGACGTTGTTTTTCACGGGCGACGTTTGTTTCCACGACCAGACGATTTTGCGGGCGGCGCGGTTCGAGGACGTGAAGGCGGACGTGATGATCATGGAAACGACGCGCGGCAACCGCGAAACGACGGAGGAATTTTCGCGCGAAAAGGAAATTGAGCGGCTGGTGGCGGCGATTCACGAGGGGCAAAAGCGAAAGGGCTGTATTTTGATTCCGGCGTTTGCGCTGGGGCGCACGCAGGAAATGCTGGCGCTGCTGGCGCTGCTGATGCGCGCGGGAAAATTGAGAAAGCAGCCGGTTTACATCGGCGGGCTGGGGCGCGTGTTCACGGAGATTTACGATTTAGAGGCGCACCGGACGCACCGGCAACACACGCAAATGCAATTGCACGAGATGCTGGAATTGATCGTGCTGGAAAAGGGCGCGGCGGAGAAAATGAAATTGAGCGGCGGAAAAGTTTTCGTCATCACGGCGGGAATGATGAGCGAGAACACGGCGGCGCACGATTTGGCGGCGCGGATGATTGGCGACGAGCGGCAGAGCATTTTCTTCGTCGGCTACGCGGATCCGGATTCGCCGGCAGGACATTTGCGCGCGGCGAAGCACGGGGAGACTTTTGTGTTCAGTCCGAGCGCCGGGCGGGTGACGCGGAAATGCGATTTGCGGGAATTCGATTTGACGGCGCACGCGAACCGGGAGGATTTGCTGGAATTTGTCGGGCAGGTTTCGCCGCGAAGCATTCTGCTCGGCCACGGCGACGAGGATTCGCGCGCGTGGTTTGAGAAACAAATCCACGAGCGCTGGCCGAAGATAAAAATTTTCCAGCCGCAGCCGGGGAAGAAGGTGGAGGGTGTGTAGTTGATAGTTGGGAGAATTATTCCGTCAACCACCTCCGCCCGGCCCTAAACTTCCTTAGTGTCCGCTCATGTTGACGATGTTGCCGAGATTGAAGATGGGCAAATACATGCAGATGACCATGCCGCCGACGACCACGCCGAGAAAAACGATGAGCATGGGTTCGATGAGGGACATGAGGCCGGAGAGCGTCGCTTCAATTTCCTCGTCGAGGAAGTTCGAGACGCGCTCCAGCATGGTGTCAATGTTGCCGGTCTGTTCGCCGGCGCTCATCATGCGGATGACCATGCTGGGGAAGATGGGATTTTTGCCGAGTGCGGCGGAAATGCCTTCACCGCGTTCGATGTCGCCAGCGGCGGTTTTGATGGCTTTTTCCATGACGACGTTGCCGACGGTCTGGGAAACGATTTGCAGCACTTCCAGAATCGGCACGCCGCTGCGGACGAGCGAGGACAGGGTGCGCGTGAAGCGGGCGACGCAGATTTTGTGCGCGATGGGGCCGAAGATGGGCAGCTTGATCCGGCGGGAATCCCAAAACTCACGTCCGGATTTTGTCTTGATGAAATAAAGCCAGCCCCAAATGGCCGCCACGGCGCCGATGATGAACAAAATCAAATAATGGCTTACAACGTTGCTGACGTTGATCAGCATTTGTGTCGGAGCGGGCAGTTTCGCGCCGAAGCCGGTGTAAATATCTTTGAAAGTGGGAATGACTTTTACCAGAAGAAAAGTCGTGATGCATATCGCCACGACGGTGACGGAGATCGGATACATCAACGCGGTTTTGACTTTTTTGCGGAGTCGTTCGGTGTTTTCAAGATACGTCGCCAGTCGCGCCATGATTTCCGACAGCAGCCCGCCTTTTTCACCCGCCGCAACCATGGAGTAATAAAGTTTGTTGAAAACTTTCGGATGTTTTTGCAGCGCGTCGGAAAAACTTTCACCGCTTTCCACGCGCGAACACACGTCGCGGATCACATCGCGCATGACTTTGTTGGACGTCTGGTCGGCGAGCGCCTGAAGCGACTGCACAATGGCGATGCCCGCGTCAATCATCGTTGCCAACTGCCGGGTAAAAACCACGAGATCGTTAAGCGCCACTCTCCCGCCTTTGGTCTTGCCCTTCTTGGTGATTTTTTCCTGGATGGAAATGACCAGCAGCTTGCGGTTGAGCAACGCGGTGATGGCGGCCTGTTCGGTGACCGCCTCCACGGTGTTGCGGATTTCCCGGCCGGTGGCCGTTTCTCTGGCTGTGTAAGTAAATGATGGCATACCTCTGCTCTGTCTCGGTAATAGAAACTACGGGGCAAAATTGCAAGCCCGCAATTCATTTTACTGCGCACAACTTTAAGCACAATTTGTTCCAATCATCCACGTTGAGGGCTTGGCAGACAATCGTATCGAACCGGTAAAACGAAACTAAATCAATGCCCCGATTTCACACAATGGTTGCACAGAATTAAGATGAGAGAGAAACGCTGTGAACGCAAGCTGTTCTTCTTCAAAATCTTAAATCGGAACATTTATTCAAAAAAAACAGTTGTCAAATTTCCTGAATTCCCCTATTTTCATCATCAATCGCACCACACGGTGCTGGGGCAAACGGGTTTTGCCCTGTTAAACAGGTAAAAACAACAATCAAAAAAACAACATCGGAGGAACCAGATGAAGTTTAATAAATGGACATTGGGTCTGGCGGCAGTCGGCGTGGTCAGCTTAGCCACGGCGGCGCGTGCAGACGAAAAAATGAATATGCTGCAAACAGCACTTTCAAACACAACTATCAGCGGCAGTGTCAGCGCCTCGTTCAACTGGGCGGTATCGGGCGGCGCGATTGCATTTAACGATGATGGCGACCCATATCCCGTTTCGCCGGCAGGAGTGATTCCATTCCAAGCTGGCAAGCAGGATGGCTTCAACTTGGACAGCGTGAGGCTGACCATTGCCAAGCCGGAAGACGAGTCCCCGTGGGCTTCGGGCTATGACATCGATTTGATGTTCGGCCCGGATGCGGTCGGCTACAATCCATCCGCACTGGCCACTGGCGGTGAAGCCGGCGGAGGAACTTCCGCAGACTTTGCCATCAAACAAGCCTATGTCACCCTGCGCACGCCAGTGGGCAATGGCATTGACTGGAAAGTCGGTGTGTTTGACACCGTCATCGGCTACGAAGTAACTGATCCCGGCAGCAACCCAAACTACACCCGTTCTTGGGGCTATGACATTGAGCCAACGGAACACACGGGTGTTTTGGCTACTTACGCTGTCAACAGTGAACTTTCTCTTTCAGCCGGCATCGCGAACACGCTGGCGGCGGGCATTAACACGCGCACCTACGAATATAGCTATTATTACAATTTCAAGCCGGAGTTTTGGCACAAGACCTTCATGGGATCGGCAACATTCACCGCGCCGAGTTCATGGGGTGCGTTGGCAGGCTCTTCATTGTATGCTGGCATCGTTTATGGGTTTAACCCCGGCGGCGATCAGTATGCTGGCGTCGGTTACCACCAAGGCGGCAATCAAGTCAATTACTATGCTGGCGCGACCTTGAACACGCCGTTGACAAAGTTGACATTGGGTGCAGCCTTCGATTACGCCCAAAACTTTGGCGGTGGTGGCAATTGGTATTTTGGCTATCATAGCGAAGATGTCTTGGTTGGGGGTTTGTATGCTACCTATAAGGCCACGGACAAGTTAAGCTTCAATGGACGTGGTGAATACATCTACGGGGAAGAAAATGAACAAAGCGCCATTTATGGCTACAATGACACCCAGACAGCGGACGGCATTGAGTTGACTGGGACTGTTGAGTATGACCTCTGGGCCAATGTGATGACCCGGCTGGAGCTTCGTTGGGATCACGACTTTTCCCACTACTCACCGCTTGATCCTGATGACTATTCCGGTAATGGCTATGTTTACAATAAGGACTCCGTCGGTCTTTACGCGAACGTCGTCTACAAATTCTAATTTGATTTAGAACCTTTCGCCCCTTCCGGCAAAAATCGGAAGGGGCTTTTTGTTTCCCGCGACAGACTTTTCCGCCATAATTCGCCGCCAATGCAATTTATCCGCGACATTTACTTGGCGGAAATGACGGCAAAAAAGCCGGTCATCTCCTTTGAATTTTTCCCGCCGAAAACAGACGAGGGCGTCCGTAATCTTTTTGAAAAAACCATTCCCGTGCTGGCGGAAGCCAAACCGGATTTCTGCTCCGTCACCTATGGCGCGGGTGGCGGGACGCGCGACAAAACTCTGATGATTGTGGATCGTATCCAGCGGCGGCAGGGCCTGACCGCGCTGGCGCATCTCACCTGCGTCAACCACACACGCGGCGAAGTGCGCGCGGTGCTCGAAAAAATACAGGCGCTTGGCTGCAAAAACATCCTCGCCTTGCGCGGCGATCCGCCCGGCAGCGGTGAATTCCAGCCGGCGCCCGGCGGTTTTGAATTCGCCGCGCAGCTCGTTCAATTTATCCGCGCGCAAGGCGAATTTTCCATCGGTGTCGCCGGTTTTCCCGAAGGCCATGTCGCCAACAAAGCCGGCAAGCACGACGACTGGCGGCATTTGCAGGAAAAAGTGGGCGCGGGCGCGGATTATGTTCTCACTCAATTGTTTTTCGACAACGCCGATTTTTTTGAGTTCCGCGATTTTGTGGCGGGCAAGCTGGGCGTTCGCGTTCCGCTCGTGCCCGGCGTCGTTCCCATTTTGAGCGCGACGCAAATCACGAAATTCACACAGCTTTGCGGCGCAAAAATTCCCGCGCCGCTGCAGAAAAAATTAGGCGAGTTGGGTGACAACGACGAAGCCGCCGCTGAATTCGGCATTGAATACGCCACGCGGCAATGCGAGGAACTGTTGCGCGCGGGCGTGCCCGGGTTGCATTTCTACACTTTGAACAAATCGCACTCGACAATTCAGGTGTTGAAAAATCTCGGCCTGACGTAGCGCGCCGCTCAAAGCGGCGCGTTACAACCCCAAACCATTTGCCACGATGCCGAGGACGCTCAACGGTCCCTCATCTTCCAAACTATCGGCGGCCTTGTCCAATTTTTGCAGCGAGAGCTTGGCGTTCTTGTAAAATTCCGGGCTGTTGACGAGTTGGCCGACGGTGCCCTGCCCTTGATTTATTTTCATCAAAATCTGGTTGAGATTTGTCATCGAAGAGGTCGTCGCGTTGTAAAGTGTTTCGTCCGTCACGAGTTTGCCGAGCGTGCCTTTGCCGGCGCTGACGCCGTTGATGACCTGGCGCGCTGCCGTCACTGTGCCCTGAAGATTCGAGAGGGTGTCGAATGCGGAATTGTAAAGCGAATCGCTGTAAATGAGCCTGCCAACGGTGCCCTGCCCGCTCGAAATTTGCCCGGTGATGTTGTCAATGTTGGTGATGGCCGAACTCAAGTGGCCGCTGTTTTGCTTGACGAAATCGGTCAACGGTCCAAGCAGATTGTTGATGGTGTCGGGCGTGAAACTTTTGGTCAGGTTTTGAATGCCGGTCGCGGCGTTATCGAGTTTGGCCATGACCGCGTTGAGGTCGGGTTGCTCCTCGGTTGCCAGCACGGCGCCGTCAACCACTTTTTGCGCCGCAGGCGAGCCGAAATCAATCGAGACGAAATTCTGTCCCATCAGACCCGCGAATTGGATCGTCGCCTTGCTGTCCGTTCTCACGATGGCGTCGGAATGCAGTTTCATGGTGACTTTGACCTTGCTGTCGGCATAGTCGGGCTGGATGCTTTCGACGCGCCCGATTTCGATGCCGGCCATTTTGACGGCGTCGCCGACCTTCAATTCCTGCGCGGTATTGAAAAGCGCGCTGACGTGGTAGCCGGAGTGGAACAGTTCCACGCCGCCGAGCGTTTCCACAATGAGCCACGCGGCAAACACCGCGAGGACGACAAAAATGCCGAGTTTGGTTTCGAGTGAATTTTTCATAAACTTTGAGGTTGAGGTTCGCGTTTGAAGTCTGCGTGCAAAAATTTTTGGACCAGCGGATCGTTGAAAATTTTTATTTCGTCCGGCGTTCCGATTTTCAAAATGCTGCCGTTGTTGATGACGGCGATGCGGTCGGCAATCCCGAACGCAAGGTCGCGGTCGTGCGACACGACAAGCGAAGTAACGCGGGTGCGCCGGTTGAGTTCGAGAATTTCTCCGCCGATCATCGCGGCAGAAAGCGGATCCAGTTCGCTCGTCGGCTCATCGTATAATATCAACTGCGGCTCGATGACCAGCGCGCGGGCGATGGCGGCGCGCTTTTTCATGCCGCCGGAAAGTTCGCCGGGCATTTTGTTCACGGCGTCTTTCAGCCCGACGTCTTCGAGTTTTTCGGCCACAATGCGTTCAATCTCCTCCGGCGGTTTGAGGCGGTGTTCGCTCAAATAAAGACCGACGTTTTCGCCGACCGTCAGCGAATTGAGCAGCGCGCCGGATTGGAACACGAGCGCCATCCGGTATTTGTCCGCTGTTTCCGGCGATTGAATGGGTTCGCCGTTGACGAGAATTTCCCCGGCGTCAGGCGGCTCAAGGCCGATGAGGTGCTTGAGCAGAACACTTTTGCCACTACCGCTTGGGCCCATGATGACGAAAATATCGCCGGGCTGGACCTCGAAATCAATCCCGTTGAGCACGGCCTGTCCGTCAAAGCTTTTGCGCAGCCCGCGCACTTGGAGACTGACACCGGAATGGTTGTTCGTTGAAGGATTCATCATTGCAGCAAAACGCGCGTTAGCAAGTAATCAAAAATTACGATGAGGACGATGGAATTGACAACGGCTTTGGTGACCGACCGGCCAATGCCACGCGGCCCGCCAATTGTCACCAGTCCTTGGTGACAGGAAACAACGCCGATGATGAGCGCGAAGCAAAAGCTTTTGAACACGCCGTTGGCCACGTCCTTGAGTCCGACGGTCTCGCGCAAGTTGGCAAAGAACGCCTGAAACGGAATGGCCATGTGGTTGTTTGCCTCCGCCACCACCGCGCCGCCGAACCAGCCGACGAGGACGGAAAAAACCACCAGCAAGGGGAGCGCGATGGCAATCGCGACCATCCGGGGCAGCACGAGATATTGAACAGGGTTAATGTTCATTGTCCGCAGGGCGTCAATTTCCGAATAGACGCGCATCGAGCCGATTTCCGCCGCCATCGCCGAGCCGATGCGCCCGGCGATGAGAATGGACATCATCACCGGCGACAATTCCTTGGCCATGGAATAACCGACCAGTCCTCCCACCGCCCCGCCCAATCCACGGTCGGTGAGGACGATGCCGGTGTTCAGCGCGAGGACTGCGCCGATGAAAAAAGACAGCACGCAGACCATCAACAGGCTGGCGTTGCCGATTTCAAAAAACTGCTCGAAAATCTTCCGCCGCTGCCGCCACGCCAGTGGCAGCGCCAGCAGTGTGTGCCAGAACAGCAGGGTGATCTCTCCGATGTTTTCAAACATAATTTTTCACAAAGACAGAATGTAGAATGAAGAATGAAGAATTACCAGCCGACTCGCGGATGGCGGCATTTTCCGCATTCGGCATTTTTCCTTTTTCATTTGCCTGTGGATTTGGTTTTCACAATGGGAATGTAAAACAATCGCAGCGTTTTTCCCTCCGGTTGCGACTGATATTGGAAAAGGCCGAACAGGAACGAGCATTTTTTCGAGTCCGCAGTCGTGTCGAGCCGGTAAAGATTCCAAAACAGCGACTGGCTGCTTGCGCCGGTCACCGGATTGTTTTCCGAACGCCACAACGACCAGAGCGGCGCCCAGTTATACTCAATGCCGCGATTGTCTGGCACAAACGATTCCAGCGGCGCGAGAATTTGCAAGCGGTTGGCACCGTCGAAATTACGGTGGTAAACAAACAATGGCCATAAATCCACGCGCTGTTTTTCCTTGCCGGTCTCCGTATTTTTCTCCGTCACATTTTGGAACAGATAAAATAAAATACGCGTGCGCCGCTCATCGAGCGGATCGGCGTGAATGCGATCAAATTTGTAAATCGGCCAAAGATAAAAATCGCTTTCCAGCGTGTCATTGTACGCGCGGCTGAACAGCGGAAAAACGCGCGTGGTGGTCTTGCCCGGGCCGCGCGCGATGACGATGAACGGCCACGGCATCTGCCATTCACGATATTTTTTGCCGCGGTCGTTCGCCCAGTTGAAAAACGGCCAGAGCACGGACGTCGCATCGCGCTGGGGTGAGCGCGAATAAACCCAGAGGGGAAACACGGCGCGGAATTTTTCCTGGTCATCGGCACCGATGCCGTTGTTCTGCCAGAAATAAAACGGCCAGAGCGCGAAAAACTGATCGTGGCCGCCAATGGTCTCCACGTCGCCAAAATCGTTGGTGACGGTCGTCACGACCTTGTGTTCCTCGCCAACGAACGGCCAGAATTGCCAGCCGTGCATCCCATCGCCGTGGCGCGTGTTGAAAAAGGGGTAAAGATAATTGTCGTTGACGATGTCTTTTTTTCGCGTCTCGCTGAAGAGGGGAAACATGACGAAGAAAACGTCGTCGCGAAACAAATGGTTCTGATAATGGCCGTAAAATGGAATTAACGCGGTGTAATTTTCATTTGTTACCGGCGAGCGTTGCTGGAAGTAAATCGGGAAAATGGTCACGCGCCGTTCTTCATTTCCCTGCGAGTCATCGCCGCCGGCAAACGCCAGCAGTTGAAAAAGCTGCCAGCGGTATTCTTTGCCGTAACATTCATACGTCAACAGCGGATACAGAAAATCATCCTCGCGCGATTCAACGGCCGGGTCGGTGTCATGTGAAAAAAACGGCGGCAGTGCCCAAGTTTTTTCCGAACCCATCTGCTGATAGTAAAAAAACGGGCCGAGCATTTCAGTTCGCTGTCCGGAATCCAATGTCAGCGGAAATTCATCGAACAGCGGCCCGGCATGAAAATTATTTTCCGCGAAGACCGAGCCGGTTTTAAGCGCCAAAGCCAGGCCAGTGAAAAGGCAAAAACCAAACTTTTGGATGCTGTTAAGCATGTTTTTTGAAAAACAGTGTCAGTTTCGTTATCGTTATTGGCACCTAATTTCGATGCCTTTTAATGTTCTAGTGCTTATTTTTAACATTGATGTTGACTTTCTTAAAAATTTCTCTATGTTTTGCGAACTTGAGGTTTTTACCTCGGTTCCTCCTGACCCGGTGTCGGCGATAATTTGTCGGCACTGGGTTTTTCAATTAATGGACGTCTGCGGCCAAGCAAATTCAGCAATGCCGGCAAAAAGGTCAGTCCCGCAACCATGCACGCCGCAATGCCGACAGACATCACGCAGCCCAAACTGTGGATGCCGCGATGTTTGGCGAGGATCAAACTGCCGAAACCCGCGATGGCCGTCAACCCTGACACCAACACGGCCTTGCCGGTGCTGCGCGATAAAATTCTCGGTGTGCGTTCCTCCGCAAAGCGGTTGAGAATGTGAATGCCGTTGGTGACACCGATGCCAATGACCAGTGGCAACGTCATGATGTTCGCCAGATTGAACGGAATGGTAAACACGCCCATCAAGCCGGCAAGCCAAAGTGTGCCGATGCCGACCGGCAGCAATGCCAAAATCACGGCGAGCAGGCTGCGGAAATGAATGAGCACCATGATGGCAATCGCAATGAGCGAATACCAAGCGGCTTGGACGTAACTGTTTTTGAGCAGCGTTTCGTATTCGTAAAGTTGCACGGGCGTGCCGGTGATGACCGGGTAGCCGGTTTCATTTGGATCGAGCGTCTGGCGCAACGCGGTGATAAATTTTTCCTGATTTGCGCGCTGCCACACGTCGGCCTTTGGGAAAACCTGCAATAAAAATTCGCCGCTCACGCCCACAAATTGATCGCGCAACGAGGCGGGCAAATCATCCGGGCGCAGCGGCGAAGTAACATTTTGATTCTGCAAAGACGTGAACGTCTCCCGCACGTCGTCGAACAGCGCGCGTTGAAATTCTCCCAGCTTGCTGGCGTGTTCGGCCAGCGTCGTCGCGTCGCCGGTCAACATGGTTTTGCGCAAATTTTCAATGGCCTGCTGCAGCGAAACCAATTGCGCGGCAAGATTTGTGTCGCTGTCGCCGATTTCCGACAATGCCGCTCCGCAATAGCCGTTCAACGAATAGAGCGTCGCGCTCAAATCGTCAAGGTCAACCGGCTTCGGGTCCGGCGCGTTGAATTGCAGCGACGCGACTTCCTGCTTGATGCCGCGAATCAACGGCCTTTTTTTGATTTGATTGGAGACGATGAAATCGTTGAGCATATCCGGCGGCGGTTCGATGTCGGCCACCGTGTTGGTCAGCGCTGCGATTTTTTCCTCCAAAGAAATGGCCTCTTCCAGATTCGTGGCCACCACCGCGCCGCTCAACAGGGATTTGTCTGCCGAATGAATCAGCTTTTGTTCGAAAATGACCGACGAGAGGGTCGGGCTTTGCATTTCAATCAGGTTGTAATTGAATTTGACCTTGCCCTGCCAGATTTGCGTCAGCGCGAGCGCTCCCAGCGCGACGGTGAGGCTGATGACCAGCACGGGGCGTTGCAACCAGATATTTTCGATGCGCGCCCGCGCCTCATCTTCCGCCAGACGGTGGTCTATGACGTTTTGCTTTCCGCGCAGGAGCAAAACTGGCAGCAGCGTCATCATCGGAATCAGGCAAAGCATCAGGCCGCCGCCGCAAATGATGCCCATTTCTTGAATGCCCTTGAAATTCGTGAACGCCATCGCCAGAAACGCGAACGCCGTTGTCAGCGCGCCGGTGAAAATGCCCTGTCCGGTGAAAACCATCGCCTTGGTCAGCGCGGCTTGCTGTGTCTTGCCGTGACGCAATTCCTCCTCGTAGCGCGTGACCAGATGTACGCCGAAATCAATCGCCAGACCGATGAGCATCGGCACAAACGTGATCGTCAAAATGTTCAAATGCCCGATGGCCAGCGTTGCAAACGCGAGCGTGTAGGCCAGGCCAACGACCAGGCAAAGTGTTGTTTTCACCGGCCGTCCCGTTTCGTTGTAGCCGTAAATGAAAATCAGCGCGCACAAAAACAACGACACGATGCTCGCCTTCGTCGTGTCTTTTTGCGACTGCACCATTTCGTCGTAATCCAACACCGGCTCGCCGGTCAGCCCGACGTTGACGCCCGGCACCTCGTCCTGGATTCGCCCAATCAATTGGCGCAGACGCCCAATCGCCTCGCCATTGAGCGCGTCCGTGGGCGCGTGCGTCGTAAGCAGGAAAATTTTCCCGTTGTCGAACGTGATATAAACGTCGGAAATATCCGTCGCGCCGAACAGCGACGCGACGCCGGGCGACGGTGGATTACCGGGCATTTGCAAACCCGCCGTGGCTTGCGTCAAGATCCGCGTCAACACCGGCAGCGCCTGCACGAGCGATTCGGTCTGCGCGTTGGCTTCCGCCGGCGCCGTGCGGAAATCCGTGTTAATCTGCTCGAAAAACGAAATGAGATTCGTCGTCTGCGTGAATTGCCGGATGAACGGAGAGTCGTTGTGCAGCGTCGTTCGGATGTCGGCCAGGTTTGTTTCCGGCACGAAGAACAGCGCCTTGGTGCCCATCATCGCCAAGTCGTGCTGGTAAAAAACGTCGCGGAACAAATTGGTTTCCGGCATCATTTTCGCGGCGAGCCGCTCGATGAACTGCCGGTTTTTTTCCAGATCATCGCTTTGAACGACGACGACCAGGTCGTTGCCCTGCTGCGGAAATTCTTTTTGCAGCGCGAGAAAATTCCGCTGGTATTTCAGGTTTGAGCCGACGAGGTCGTCGCGGTTCGTGTCGAATTGCAGAAACGCGACGGTAACGGCAATGCTCGCCGCGAGCAGCGCCAGTTGCGGCCAGACAAACCAGCGCGGATGACGGATGACCGCCGCCGCCAGTTTGCCCAGCAGCCGCGCGAGAAACGTATCGGCGCTCAGTGCCTTCATGCTTCAGCCGCGTGTTCGCGGTTCACCGGTTTTCCGCCTCGACAAAAACCGCCGTGCCGTAGCACAGCACTTCGGTGATACCCTGCGCGATTTCCGTTGCGTCGTAGCGCACGCCGATGACCGCGTTGGCGCCGAGTTGGCCGGCGTGCGTGAGCATCAGGTTGAAGGCGTCCTCCCGCGCGCGTTCGCACAAATCGGTGTAAAGCGAAATGTTCCCGCCGAAAATGCTCTGGATGCTGGCGCCGAAATTGCCGACGATGGAACGCGACCGCACGACGATGCCGCGCACGACGCCGAATGATTTGGCCACGCGATAGCCGGAGAGTTCAAACGCCGTGGTCGTCAAAGGATGTGTCAGACTCATAAGCAAATAATTCAACACGCTGCCTAGGGCGAAAGCCATTCAAATCCCGGCAAATTTCTTACCACCCCGAAAACCAGCGCGACAACGAGAAATCCCCACATAACTTTCGGCGACAGGCTGAACTGCACCGGTTGATTTTTCAACTTTCGCGAAATCAGGCGCGCGCCCCAGTCGGCCAGCGCCGGAAGCGTCAGCATGAACAGCGCGTTATCTTTCAGCGCGAGCAATAAATTTCCGTGAAGCAGCGCATACAATGATCGCGTCGCCCCGCAGCCGGGGCAGTTCAGTCCCGTCAGGGAATGGAACGTGCATTCGGGATAAAATCCGTGCGTGCTCGGATTGAAGAAAAACACCACCGCGCCCGCGCCGAGCGTGACGAAGCCCAAAACGACTCCCACAAAGACCGCCGGCGACAACGGCGCGGCGGTTTTTATTTTTGGCGGAATGGCTTGCGGTCCGGCGCGCATGGTTTATTGCCCGGTGTTTAAATAGAAATTGGTGTGGCCGAATGCCAGCACCGCGAGCAAAATAAAAAAGCTGGCGATGGACAAAATAAGTCCGCCAATGGCCAGTCCGCGCCCTGCGTGGCACTGCGGGTTTTCGCCGATTTGCACGAGCGCGACGACGGAAAAAATCAGCCCCAAAATATTGAACGGAAATCCGCCGCAACAGCAGGCAAAAGTCACCGACAAAATCCCAAAAACCAGGCCGGCGGTCGCAAAGGAATTTGCCTTTGGAATCTGTCCCGTTGTTGGAGCTGCGGGTTTCGGCGGCGCAATCGGCGCCGGCGCGCTGGACGTGGCGAAACAGTTCGCAAATTCCGGCAGCAGGCCGACAAAGTTCCAGTCCTTGGCGCTGTCCACAAAGACCGGCGTCCGGCGTTCGACGCGGCCTTCGGCAATCCACTGCCGGATTTGCTCGGCGGTCGCCGGGCCGTATTCCCTGCCGTCCTCGCCGATGATTTTGTAAATGGCGCTCATAAATCTTCGCTTTTGCCGTTCACGCGGCCCGCATCCGCGCAAACGCCGCGTTTCGTGCTCGCCACAAAGTCTAACATAATTTTCGCCGCCGGGCTGCCGAAATTTTTTCGCGCCTCTTCGATTGCCGTCCGCAAATTTTTACCGCTGCGAAACAATAAATGATAAAGCCGCTTCAATTCCAGCCGTTGTTCCGCCGTGAAATCCGCGCGGCGCAAGCCGACGACGTTCAACCCGCACATTTCGTTGATGTGCTGCACCATCGTGAATGGCGGCAAATCCTGGCTGATCCCCGAATTGCCTTGCATGATGGCCAGTGTGCCGACGCGGCAGAACTGATGCACGACGCAGTTGCCGGAAATGAACGCGCGATCCTGCACCTTTGCATGGCCGCCGAGCAGCGCGCCGTTCGCGATGATGATGTGATCTCCCAAATGAGAATTGTGGCCGACGTGGCAGTTCGCCATCAAAAAATTATGGGAGCCGATGATCGTCTCGCCCTCAATGTTGGTCGAGCGATGTGCTGTGACGTGCTCGCGGAAAACATTGTGGTCGCCGATGCGCAGGCGCGTTGGCTCGTTTTTGTATTTCAAATCCTGCGGCGCGTCGCCGATGACGCACCCGGCGTGGAAATAATTATTCGCGCCAATTTTTGTTTCGCCTGTCAGATAAACGTGCGGTCCGATGGCGCAATTCGGGCCAAGTTCAACGTTTTCGTCAATCACGGCAAACGGCCCGACGCGAACTGTGGAATCCAGTTTCGCATTCGGATGAATGATGGCGGTTTTATGAATCATGCTTTCGTGAATTGTGGCACGATTGAACCGCTAAATCGAGCTTTCTTCGATTCGGCGACTGCCGATTCACGTATAAAAATGCCCCGACTCGCGCAGCGACGCGTAATCCTTCGCCCGCTCCGGCGTCGCGCGGCCGATGATGACGTGGTCGAGCACCTCGATTTTCAAAAGCTGCCCGGCGCGGATCAAATCACGCGTCACCTTGATGTCCGCCTCGCTCGGCGACGGGTCGCCGCTCGGATGATTGTGCGCCAGCACGATGGCCGCGGCGTTGGCGGCAATCGCGCTTTTGAAAACTTCGCGTGGATGCACCAGCAGCGTGTCAATCGTGCCGTCCGTGATTTCGTCCACGCGAATCAACCGGTGCCTTGTGTTGAGCAGCAGCACCTGCAGCGTCTCGGTCCGCTTCAAAAGATTTTGTTCGCGCAACAGCCGCACGACATTTTCCGGATTGTCCAAAACCGGCGATTCAAACTGAAGTTCCGCCGCCATTTTCCGCGCCAGCGCAAACGCGGCCACGAGCGTCACCGCCTTGTCGCGCCCGATGCCGCGGACTTTTTGCAAATCTGAAATGGACGCCTGCGCGAGCAGATTCAGCGTGCCGAACTTTTGCAGCAATTGCCGCCCGACTTCGACCGCGTTCGCGCCTTTCAAGCCCGTGCGCAAAAGAATCGCGATCAATTCCGCATGGCTCAAGGCGTCCGCGCCCAGCGCCGCGAGCCGTTCGCGTGGGCGTTCGCTGGCCGGCTGGTCTTTGAGAGTCATTTACGGATTTAAGATTTATGATTGGCGATTTACGATTGAATCGCATTCTGACAACCGCGAAAATCATAAATCATCATTCATAAATCATAAATGAAAAATCTCACGCCGTCGCAGCAGCGCGCCGTCGCCGCGCGCGGAAACGTGCTTGTCATGGCCGGCGCCGGCACGGGCAAGACGCACACGCTCGTCGAGCGCTGCTTGGATTTGATTTTCAACGAGCGCGTCGCACTCGACGAAATTCTCATTGTTACTTTCACCGAGGCCGCCGCGGCGGAGATGAAACAGCGCCTTCGCGCCACGCTGGAAAGAACTCTCGATTCTCAGTCTTCGGCTCCCAACGAATTCTGCGCGGAACAACTCGCGCTTTTTGACACCGCGCCCATCGGCACGCTGCACAGTTTTTGTTTCAAGCTCGTGCGCGAACATTTTCACGAACTCGGCCTCGACCCGCAAATTGCCGTGCTCGACGAGGGCCAGGCGCGCCTGCTCGCCGGCGAAATGCTCGACGAACAATTTCAATCGCATTACGAAAATGAAGATGAATTTTCACTAGCCGTTCAGGAATTGATAAAAATTTACGGCAACGGGCGCGACGAAAACATTCGAAAGCTGGTTCTGCATCTGCACCATTACATTCAAACCCGCACCGACGCCGAAAATTGGCTCGCCCGGCAAATCGAGATTTTTTCCGCCGCCGAGCCGGCGCAATGGCTCAAATGGTTTGGCGAGGCAATTGCCAACTGGCGCGGCGAATGGCAGCCGGTTTTGGATAATCTGAAATCCGATAATCCAAAGGCCGCCGAATGTCTGGAGATTCTAAAGGCCAATTCGACGGACGCTTTTCAGAAAATTCTGGCTGCGGATGCCGATTGGCCGCGCGGGAAAAAAACGGCTTTGCGAAAGCCGCTCGAAGATTTTTTTGACGACGCCCAATTTTTGAATTCGCTCACGGCGACGAAGGAAAATAATCCGCTGGCCGAAGATTGGAACTGGACTCGCGGCCACATGAAAACGCTGCTGCAACTGGCGCACGAATTTTCCGTGGACTTTTCCACGCGCAAACGCGCCGACGGAGTTATGGATTTCCATGACCTCGAACAATTCGCGTTGAAACTACTTTGGAATTTTGAATTGGACAAGCCGACCGAAATCGCAGAGCGCTGGCGCCAAAAACTGCGCTTTGTTTTCGTGGACGAATATCAGGACATCAATGCTGCGCAGGACAAGATCATTTCCGCGCTTTCGCGGGACGGCGCGAACTCAAACCGCTTTCTCGTCGGCGACGTGAAGCAGAGCATTTACCGTTTTCGACTGGCCGATCCAAAAATCTTCCGCGATTACGCACACAATTGGCAAGGCGTAAGCGGCCGGACCATTCCGCTCGCGGAAAACTTTCGCAGCCGCGAGCCGCTTTTGCATTTCGTCAATTCTCTTTTTGCGCCGCTCATGCGCGAAGAAATCGGCGGCGTGAATTACGACGACGAAGCGCAATTAAAATTCGGCTCGCCGGAAATGCGCGCGGATTTCTGCGCGGCGAAAAATCCAGAACCGCGGGCGGAATTGCTTTTGCGCCTCACAAAAAATCGTAACGACAGTTCCGAAGCCGACGGCGATTTGGCCGATTTGGATGAATCTGAAAAAGAGGCGCGAATGCTCGCGCTGCGGCTGCTGGAATTGAAAAATTCCAGCCACGAAATCTGGGACGACGAAGCAAAGAAGTTTCGTCCGGTTGAATGGCGAGACGTGGCCGTTTTGCTGCGCGCGCCAGCGGGCAAGACGGAAATTTTTGCGAAACAATTTGAAAGCGCCGGAATTCCGATCATCGTCGAGCGAGGCGGATTTTATGACAGCAGCGAGATTCTGGATTTGTTGAGTCTGCTGCAATTGCTCGACAATCCGTTGCAGGACGTTCCGTGCATCGCAGTTTTGCGCTCGCCGCTCGTCGGTTGCTCGCTGGATGAGTTGGCGGAAACCCGGTTGCTCGCCAGCGGCCATTTTTGGTTCGCGCTGAATCGAGTTCAAAGGCCAGAAGCCGGCGTCCAAAGTGGAACGCGCGAAAAGGTCGGGAAATTTTTGGATCGCTTTTCGCGCTGGCGCAAAAGTGCGAAGCAGGCTTCGCTCTCGCAATGTCTCGAAATTATTTTGGTGGAAACGCTTTATGACGACTGGCTCAAGTCGCGTCCGCGCGGCACGCAAAAGCGCGGTAACGTCCAGCGATTTTTGCATCTCGCGGAAAAGTTCGACCAGTTTCAGCAGCAGGGTCTGTTCCGCTTTTTGAAATTCATCGCGGCGCAGCGCGAAATTGACGTCGAGCCGGAAGTCGCGCCGGTGGCGGAGGAAAACGCCGTCCGGCTGATGAGCATTCACCAGAGCAAAGGCCTGGAATTTCCGGTCGTTGCGCTCGCGGACTTGGGAAAAAATTTCAACGAGCAGGATTTGCGCGGCGAAATTATTTTGGACGAGCAATTCGGCCTGTGCCCGCGCGTCAAACCGCCGAAAGCCGGCGGGCGTTATCCAAGTTTGCCGCATTGGCTCGCGCAAAAAAATCAGCGACGGGAATTGCGCGGCGAGGAATTGCGGCTGCTTTACGTGGCGTTGACGCGCGCCCGCGACACGCTGATTTTGACCGGCGGCATTTCGGAGAAAAAATGGGAAACGATTTGGACGAAATCCAATTCTATTTTGCCGCGGGAGATTTTGTCGGCGAGAAGTTTTGCGGACTGGCTGGGACTTTGGTTTGGTGTTCAAAGTCCAAAGTCCAAAGTCGAAAGCCGGACGGCAGGCGAATTGCCGCATTTGCGCTGGCGGATTGTGGCTGATGAAGAATTGGCGAGGGAAAAAGCGGAAAGCGAAAAGCGGAAGGCGGAAACCGGGATTCTTGCGCCCGACCGTGAAACAAAACATAGGTTTCAAGAAACGCTGGGATGGGAATACAAATTCGCCGCGGCCACGGGACGCGCAGCCAAATCGTCCGTCACGGCTTTGCGGCGGCTAGTGGACGAGTTGGACGATGAAGCGGAGCCGATTTTCAATTTTCAGTTTCCCAAAAAACAACCGGCACAAAAGCGGAAAACGGAAAGCGGAAGGCGAAAATTGAGCGCGGCGGACGCGGGGACGGCAGCGCATAAATTTCTCCAGCATTTCAAATTTGAGCGCGCGACGGATTTGAAATCACTCGCGGCGGAGGCAAAACGTCTGGCATCAGAGAAAATTTTATCGGCGGACGAGGCGGCGGTTTTGGATTTGAACGCGCTGAAGCATTTTTGGAATTCGGAAATCGGGAAAAAAATCCGCGCGAACGCGGCGCTGGTCCGGCGGGAATTGTTGTTCGCGGCCAAGTTTTCTCCAAAGGAACTGGACGAAATTCTTGAAACGAGCTCGCCACCGGATTTGGAAAATGAATTTGTGGTTGTTCAGGGCGTCGCGGATTTGGCTGTGCTGCTGCCGAAGGAAATCTGGATTGTGGATTTCAAAACGGACGAAATTCGCGGCGACGAGCTCGCGGAGAAAACCAAAATTTACGCGCCGCAATTGAAGCTTTACGCCAGCGCGCTGGCGAAAATTTATTCGCGGCCGGTCACGAATTGCTGGCTGCACTTTTTGTCGGCCCGGTGGACGGTGGAAATTTAATCCGGCGCTTGCGGCAAGAGCTGGTCTTCCGAGTTTTCGTTTTCCAGCGTTTCAGCGAGGTCGGTTTCCGCGTTTGGTTTGGTGGCGAGCGGGTTTCCTTCGCGCAATTTCACGAGCGCGGGGCGCAGCAGTTTTCCCTGAAACGTATAACCCACGCTGACGGTTTCGGCGACGATTGCGCCGTCCAGCGGTTTTTCCATGCCCCCGGCGACTTGATGACGTTCGGGGTTGAAGGGTTTGTCCGGCTCGGCGGCGAACGGCGTGAGGCCGATGCGGCGAACGGTGCCGCGGCAGGCGTTCTGAAAATTCGTGAGCGGTTCGGTGAACTTCGGGTCGCCGGTGCGGACGGCGGCGGCATGCAGCGCAAAAACATGGTCCATAATGCGCACGAGAACCTGCAGCCATTCGACCTCGCCGCGCCGGAGTTTTTCAACTTCGAGCCGGAGCGTGGCCTTCTCGCTGTCGTTCATTTTTTTCATGAACTCGGAAAATCCCTGGACTTCCGCGACCATTTTGTCGGTGATTTGTTTGGCGCCGGTGTTGGTTTTTTCCGCGAGTGTTTGCGCGTTGACCCATTCGTTGGTGGCGGAACTGATTTGCGCGGCGAGTTTTTCCAGATTTTGAATTTGTTCCGCGACGGAGCCGAGCGCGCTGACTTCAAGGACTTTTCCCATTGCGCGATAATCAAGGATGAATGGAATCATGCCGACCACGGCGCCGAGCGCGGCGGAGGCGAAACACGCGATGATTTCCCATTTGGCGATTGGGTGCGGCGATTTCCAGACGATGAAATATGCGAAGCCAAGCAACAGCAAATTGCCGAACAAAAACGGCCATTTGGGGACTTTCCATTTTGTCACGTCGTTCATCGTGACGAGTTTCAGGGAAATGCGCGGCAAAGGCAAGCAAACGCAAATTGCTTTCTGCTCGACTAATGGCGCGCAAACAAAATCATTGGCGCGTGCGCATTTGCCTCATTTTCAACCCGGCGGCCCGTGGCAACAAGGCGCGGCGCTTTCGCCGCAACCTCGACGAAATTGGCGGGCAATGCGCATTGAAGGCGACAGCCGCACCGGGCGACGCGCGGCGGCTCGCGACGGAAGCCATCGCCGACGGCTTTGAATTGATTGTCGCCGCAGGCGGCGACGGCACGGTCAACGAAGTTCTCAACGGCATCGGCGATGCGCCGAACGGATTTGAGCGCGCCTGGCTCGGCGTCCTGCCGCTGGGCACGGTGAATGTCTTTGCGCGCGAACTGAAAATGCCGCTGCGCATCGTGCGTGCCTGGGAAATTTTGCAGCGCGGGTGCGAAGTGAAAATTGACCTGGGCTGCGCGGAGTTTTCGGCGGACGACAAACGGCAGAGGCGCTATTTTGCCCAGCTCGCGGGTGCGGGACTGGATGCACGCGCGATTGAACTGGTGGACTGGCAGCAGAAGAAAAATGTCGGGCCGCTGGCTTACGTCATCGCCGGATTGAGGGCGATGCGCGAAAAGAAGCCGCCCGTCAAAATTTCCGCGAACGGCAAAATTTTTTCCGGCGAACTGGTTTTGATCGGCAACGGCAAATTTTACGGCGGTTCATTCGGCGTTTTTCCGACGGCGGACTGGCGCGACGGACGGCTGGACGGTTGCGTTTTTCCGAGTGTGGATTTTCCGACGCTGTTTCGCTGCGCGCCAGATTTTCTGTTCCGGCGGAAGTTGCCGGAAAAAGTCGGGCAACGTTTTTGCGCGGAAAAGTTTGAGCTGACGAGCGATTCCGAGGCGGCCTTTGAACTGGACGGCGAATGGGCGGGGAAACTACCGGTGACGTTTTCTGTTGAGCGGGAGAAATTGCACGTTGTTTGTTGACGCTGTTGGAATGGTGGGTTGGCCGGGACTCGAACCCGGGACCAATGCCTTAAAAGGGCACTGCTCTACCGACTGAGCTACCAACCCAATCCAATGTTTTTGCGGATATTTTGACCCGTAAAAAAGTTATTGCATCCCGTTTTTGCATCCCTAACATGTTGGCATGAGCTTGAACGCGCCTGAATCACCAATAGGCGACTGGCAGTATGCTGGCGAAAACTTGACTTGAGACGCCGAAAAACATCGGGCGTCTATTATATCTTCGCAATAGCGAAATGGCAAACAGTTTCGCCAATCGCTCAAAACCATGGAAAAGACTTTTGCGCGCCGCCGGGCTGCCGACATTCTGCGCGAGATTGACCGGCTTACCAATGACGAGACCGCACACGTCACATTGCCGAAAACAAAAAAACAAATCGCAGTTGTATTGTGACGGCTAACGACGTGCCATTTTAATTGAATGGATTTATTTAATTATTCAACGGCCAAATTAACGCCCGCACCGAAACAATTTAACCAGCGCATGAAACTATGCTTGCAAGATGGCCGGTGTGCGCTATAATGAGCGTATGAAGACTCTCACAATCACCGAAGGGCGCGGGCGGCTCGGCTATTGGCTCAAAAAAGCGGCGCAAGGGGAAGATGTCGGCTTTATGTTTGAAGGCAAGGTTGTCGCGTTGCGCCCGGTGGAAGTGGTTTCCACGGATTATGCGCTGCAAGAATACGGTTTGACGCCCGGCGAAATGGCAGCAGCGGAAAAACGCATCGGCGTGGAACTGAAAAAGGCGCGCAAGCGCGGCGAGTTGACGCCATTCACGGGGAGCAAAAATGATTTCCGTTGAACTGTCCAAGCGGTTCAAAAAGATCGTGCGGGAAGCCGGGCGGGAAGATGAGGTTTCCGCCACACTAAAATTGATGTTGGATGGTTTTGACAAGCCGCACGCGCATACCGGGCTGGCGATTCGGAAGCTTGGCAAACGGCTTTACGAGTGCCGCACCGGACTGGCGTGGCGGCTCATTTTTGAGGCGCACAAGGGCGTGTTGACTTTTGATTTCGCGGGCGATCACGACGAAGTGCAAAACTATCTTCGCGGCAAACGCTGAAAAATCGCCGCATTCCGCTACATTCCGGGTGGAAACAGAATTATTATGCCGTGCCGGAATTTTAGTTAATCCAAGAAATCATTCCGTCCGGCGCACATTTCAGCCAGGCGGAAATACGCCCCACAAAGGTAATCCCCTTGAAGGTGATCCAATAAAGGGGGAGCTTCCCCCTGTTTCGGCTCCGGTTGAAAGCGGAAAAAAACGCGAATACTGGCAATTGCTCCGCGATGAAAAGACAATAAAAGAACGCCTTCAATCCGAACGTGAGAATGTTAAGCCGGATAACAAAATGATTGAATCACTACGTTACCAGTTGAGTGAAATAAAGAGCGAGATTTGTAATTTTCCCCCACAAAAAAATAATTGTGAAAAAAACGTATCCCGGCTAAATGAATTCGATTGGACAGCGGTTATCCCTGCGCTCGCGTATCATGCCGCGAATGGGAACACCACCGTTTTATTTCGGACATCACCCGCCGCCGCTAAAGCGGTCGGAAAGCCCGTTCACAAAATTTATTGTGCTTTGTGGCAAGTGTCAGTGCAAACGGTTGCGCGCCGTAAGTGAATTGGACGATGCCAGCGGCGAGATCGTAATTTATCTGGTTTGTCCGTGCGGCCAGCGTGAGAAAATTCCGGTGAGTTAGCGTCAGCCCGCATTTTTGCGGCAATGAGTTTTGCCAGTAGGCGCAGGCCGTATTCAAAACTTTCCGTTTCGGCTGGCGTAGGCGCGGATTGCGCCGCCTTGATTTCAGCATCGTCGGATTGTAAAGATTTTTTCACGTTGAATTCCGATTTAAGTTAATAATGTCATTCTGGTTAAAATTTTTTGCATCCCGTTTTTGCATCCCGACGCGCTAAAATCTGCGTTTTTCTGTTTCTGAAAGTTATCACCAGCAAAAAGTGCAACTGCGAGAATCACATTGAAAACATTGATTAAGTTGCGTGTAGTGACTTCCAGTTTCAAAAAGTGTTTTCCTGTCAAAAATAACCGTTTCGAGTTAAAAGGGCACTGCTCTACCAACTGAGCTACCAACCCATTAGAAAAACGCCTCGTTACCGGTTGAACAACAATCCTTTTACAAAGTCGCGGAGAACTTGTATCGGTTCGAATCGTCAGGCGGATATTATGCCCGGTTAAAACGAGGAGGCAAGCAGTTTGGGAGCGTCCTAATCTATTTCCATTTTCAATGGATGATCCAGGAATTTTAACAAGAATCTAATGCGCCATGACCAATCCTCTTCGCTGGTGAAAATTTCATCGCGTGGGCAAAAGGCGACAGAAACATATTTTTTCCGGACCGCGCGTTTTTTTTTCAGTTCGTTGAAAACCATCGTGAACAAAGGAGGTTTTAGCTTTTGCTCCGTTGATTTTTGCGGTTGGCATTGCCATTGCTAAAGCTGCGTGGGTCAATCAAATCCGTGCGCAGTTATAAACCATGCGTGCCCGCGAGTGCCGGGCGCGGATTGAACTGCGCTGGGAAACCGGCGCGCGAAATTGCCCCGGACAGGCGCAGCTCAAAAAACACGAAAAAACTATGAAGAAAATAGACGCGATCATCAAACCATTCAAACTGGAAGAAGTGAAGGACGCCCTCGGCGAACTCGGCATCGAAGGAATGACCGTGAGCGAGGTCAAAGGGTTTGGCCGCCAGAAAGGCCACACCGAAATCTATCGCGGCAGCGAATACACCGTGGATTTCCTGCCGAAAATCAAAATCGAACTCGTCGTGGCGGACGGTCAGGTTGACACCGCCATCGGCGCGATCATCAAGGCCGCCAAAACGGGAAAAATCGGCGACGGGAAAGTTTTTGTTTCCTCCGTCGAACAGGCTGTGCGCATCCGCACCGAAGAGAAAGGCGAATCCGCCGTTTAAAAAATCCAAACCAACTGAACCTCACTCAAAAATAAAAATCATGAAACGAATTATTTTAACACTTGCTTTGATTGCAACCACAGTGTCCGGTGCCTTTACGCTACATGCACAAATGGCAACCAATGCCCCCATGGCAATGGCAACCAATGCCCCCGTGCCCGCGTGGACTACCAATGCACCAACAACTGAAGAACGCCTTGAATCGGTTGAAGCGTATTTCCAAAACGGCAATCCGTGTGCTCCTTATCAAGATACTAATGGTAACTGGACGGTGAATTTTGCACTTGGCCCGTCCATCATCAACACCAACCTTTTGAATAGTGTAGGAAATTATGTATCCTACCCCGGAGCCGGTCATAATGGTTGGCTTGAGACCAGCACGGCACTCGTGTTGTTCATGACGCTGCCCGGCCTCGCGCTGTTCTACGGCGGTATGGTCCGCAAGAAGAACGTGCTCTCCGTGCTTGCGCAATGTTTCCTCATCACCGGACTTGTGACCATTCTGTATATCATTTGTGGTTACGGAATGATCTTTGGCGGCGATGGCACCGCTACCGGTCCATTGGGCATGACTCATGACTGGATCAAAGGCATCGTCGGTAATCCCATGGACTGTTGGATGTTTACAAACGTCACTTCCGCTCCTAACCCAGGCTACTCCTATTGGGTGTCGGAAAACGTCTATGCCATGTTCCAGATGATGTTTGCCATTATCACGCCTGCGCTTATCGTGGGCTCCATTGCTGAACGCATGAAGATCAAGGCGATTCTCGTGTTCATGACGCTATGGATGCTGATCGTCTATTTCACGCAAGGTCATATGGTCTGGGGTGTCAACGGCATGATGAACGGATGCTGGAATGCCAATGCAACGATTCACGGTCTTGACTTCGCTGGCGGCACGGTCGTGCATATGTCGTCGGGCTGGTCAGGTCTGGTGCTTTGCATCATCCTTGGCAAACGTATCGGCTTCGGCAAGGAAAACTTCTCGCCGCACAGCATCGTGCTGACTTACATCGGCGCTTCGATGCTCTGGGTCGGCTGGTATGGATTTAACGCCGGCAGCGCGGTCGCCGCAGACGTGATCTCGTCCAACGCCTTCACAACGACCACGATTGCCACGGCGGTCGGCTCCTTCGTCTGGCCGATGTGGGATTGGGTTATCAAAGGCAAGCCCACTGTGCTGGGCTTCTGTTCCGGCGCGGTGGCGGGTTTGGTGCTCATCACTCCGGCTTGCGGTTATGTGCTGCCTTCAGGTGCCATCTGGATCGGCATTGCCGCTGGAACCATTCCGTGGTTCTTCTGTTACAAAGTCAAAGGCTGGCTCGGCATGGACGACTCGTTGGATGCGTGGAGCGTTCACGGCATTGGCGGTATGTGCGGTGCGATTATGACCGGTATGTTCGCCCGTCAGGCTGCCAATCCGAACTTGGCGACCTATTTGAGTCATTATGTTACCGGCAGCATCTTCCAACCGCAATTGTGGGAACAGTTAAAGACCGTCGGTGTTTCACTGGTGCTGTTCATCGTGGGCACGATTGTGTGTGCTTACATCACCAAGATGCTTGTTGGTCTGCGTGTAACTGAAGAAGTTGAAATTCAAGGCCTGGACATTAACGAACATGGTGAAGAGGGCTATGTCGGTTAATCCGAAATAGGAGGAACCCCGCACGGCGGGCGACGCGAGTCGCCCGCCGTTTTTGTTTTTCAGACAACTTGAACCACCAGCGCCGTCGTGTTGTCGCGCCCGGAATTCTTCACCGATGTCTCCACCAATTGCTGCGCCGGATTTTTGGATTTGGCGCGCAATCCTTCAACCATTTGTCCGTCGTAAAGTCCTTCCACCAGCCCATCCGTGCAGAGCAGAAAAATATCGCCGCGTTCCCAGGCGACGGCGCCAACCTGCGGCTCCACAAATTGATTGCTGCCACCCAGCGCGCGTTGCAATGCGTTGCGCTGCGGATGGATTTTCGCCTCGCGTTCGCTGATTTTTCCGGTGCGGAACAGCCAGCCGGGATACGTATCGTCGTGCGTCAGTTGTTTGATTTTGCTTTTCCGCCTCGGCAGATGATAAATCCGGCTGTCGCCGATATGGCCGAAAAACATCCAGCCCGGCGTGAACCAGCCCAAGCTCAACGTCGCCTGCATGCCCTCGGTTTCCTCGTAGCTGCCGCCGACGAAGACCAGCGCGCGGTGGATTTGCGAAAACAATTCCGCCAGCACGTCGGCAAAACCCGCGTTCATGCCGCTCGCGGAATGTTTGAATGCGCGCGGCAGCAGCGTCGTGATTTTTTCCACGGCAATCTGGCTGGCGAATTCTCCCGCCCGCGCGCCGCCCATGCCGTCGCTCACGGCAAACGCGAAATCCATGGTTTCAATCGAAGCCTCGCCGAATTTCCCCAGCCGGTGCGTTTCGCGCGCATCGAATTGCAGACCCAGAAAGGCGTCTTCGTTGTTCGGGCGGACCTTGCCCTGGTCCGTCCAGCCAAACCATTTCAACGAGGGGATTTTTTTGCGCGGCGGATTTTTCGTCGTCATTTGGGTTCGGAAAGGATGATTGCAAATTCAAAATCAATCAAACAAAAGCGGCCGTCGGAGAAGCGGTAGGTGATGTTGCGCAGATCGGGATCGTCGTGACGCACGCCAAACTGTTCCAGTTCGGCGAACAATTCCTTCGCGCGCTGTTCGTCAATGCGTTCGACGCGCGAGCCACAATTGGTCGTGACGATTTGCAGTGTCTTCACGTCGGCTTCGAGCAGCCGCGGGACGAACGGGCAGCCGCGCGCCTCCAGAAATTTCAGGATGCGCGTTTCATTTTCAAACCGCTCCTTTGCCTTCGGGCCGTGATACGTTTTGAACACCCGGCCATCGAAACTCAAGCGGACGGTTGCTCGCAAAGTGTCTTTGACGGTCAACATTTGTACAACTTACTATTGCCCATCCCGCCCGCGTTGGAAAGCCACTTTGCTAATTTGCGCAGTCCGGCAAAATTTCAACAGAGATTTTCCAGAGAATTTCCCCCTGTGAATAAGTCGCTGTCTCTAAAAACCCTTGTTTGACGCGGTGAGAAACACCTTTTTCAAAACATCCCGCAAAGTTCTTGCGACGTGGCACTCGCCCTGCTGAAAAGTCCGGCCACAGGTCCAACCACACCCTTTGGCGCGGTTGGATTGAACCACGGCATTTGGACAGACAACAACAACCATCACGCACATGGCAAAATATAAACTCGAATACATCTGGCTCGACGGCTATGAACCCGTCGCCAACCTCCGCAGCAAAACCAAAATCCTCGACTTCAAAAGTCCGCCGAAACTCGACGACGTTCCTTGGTGGAATTTCGATGGCAGCTCGACGCGTCAGGCCGAAGGCAAGACCTCCGATTGCATGCTCAAGCCGGTCGCCGTTTATCCCGACACCACCCGCCGCGACGCCGCGCTCGTCATGTGCGAAGTCTACATGCCCGACAGCAAGACCCCGCATCCGAGCAATTCCCGTGCAACGATTTTGGACGACCCGGACGCATGGTTCGGTTTCGAGCAGGAATATTTCTTCTGGAAGGACGGCGCGCCCCTCGGTTTTCCTCCCGGCGGCTATCCCTATCCGCAGGGCGAATACTACACCGGTGTCGGTTACCGGAATGTCGGCTGCCTCGCCCGTGAACTGGTTGAGAAACACATTGATCTCTGCCTTGATTGCGGCATCAACATCGAGGGCATCAACTCCGAGGTCGCCAAGGGTCAGTGGGAATTTCAAATCTTCGGCAAAGGTTCCCGCACGGCCGCCGACCAGATGTGGACCGCGCGCTACCTCATGACGCGCCTCTGTGAACCTTACGGCATTGACATCAACTGGCACTGCAAACCGCTCGGCAAGGATGTGGATTGGAACGGTTCCGGCATGCACACCAACTTCTCGACGAAATATATGCGCGAAGTTGGCGGCAAGGAATATTTTGAGGGACTTATGGCCGCGTTCGACAAATACAAGAACGAGCACATTGCCGTCTATGGCCCGGACAATCATCTTCGTTTGACCGGCCTGCACGAAACGCAATCCATTGACAAATTCAATTACGGCGTGGGCAACCGCGGCGCTTCCGTCCGCCTGCCGCAGACGTTCATTCCCAACGGCTACCGGGGCTACTTGGAAGATCGCCGTCCGAATTCGCAGGGCGACCCTTACAAGATTGCCAGCCGCATTTTGCAGACCGTTGCGACCGTGCCAATGAATGGAGCGAAAAAGGCGAAGAAAAAGTAAATTACCAGCGGAGGAACCGGGAAGAAACGGCGCGGACAAACGTTCGCGCCGTTTTCATTTCAATTCCGCTGCAATCTGTTCGCCCAGCGACTCGGCCTCGGCAATCAGGCGTTTCGCCGCCGTGCGTTTTTCGTTTTCATCCCGGAACGAAACCGCGCGCATGGAAATTTTATCGCCAATAATTTCCGCAAACGCCGCCACCGGGCTTTGGCAACCACCGCCCATCCCGCGCAAAAACGCGCGCTCCGCCGTCACGCAATGAAACGTGTTGAAATGATTCAGCCGCTCGCAAATTTTTGAAATGCGCTCGTCGTCCGCGCGGATTTCAATTCCAATCGCGCCCTGGCCGACGCACGGCAGCATCACGTCCAAACCCAGAACTGTCGCCAGCAAACCGTCCGGCACGGCGTCGCCGGCCAGTTTCCCGTCCGGCTTGATTTCAAAATGCAGCCGCGTCAGGCCGGCCAGCGCGAGCACCGTCGCGGCCAGTTCGCCGCGCTCGGCGACTTTCTGCATCCGCGTCGTCACGTTGCCCCGGATTTCGACCACGTTGAAATCCGGGCGCGCCGCGAGCAATTGCATTTTGCGCCGCGTGCTGCTCGTGGCAATCGTCGCGCCTTGCGGAAAATCCTTCAGCGTCATTCCCGGATTGAAGCCGCGCAACGCCGATTGTCCGGGAGTCCACTCATCCGATTTTTCCGCCGCACGATTTTTTAGAAATTCCGCGTCGCGATAAATCAAAACGTCGCGGACATTTTCGCGTTTCGGCGTGGCGGCGAGAATCAGTCCCGCCGGAACGTCCACCGGCAAATCCTTCAGGCTGTGAACGGCGAGGTCGGCTTGATTTTTCAGCAGCGCGACTTCGAGTTCCTTGGTGAACAGGCCTTTTGGCAGGGTCTCGCCCTTTTTTGCCATCGAAGCCTTTTGCAATTTGTCACCGGTCGTCTTGATGATTTTCAATTCAAAGCGCAGCCGTGGAAAAATTCTACGACATTCTCCGGCGATGAAATTCGCCTGTGCGAGCGCCAGTGCGCTGCCGCGTGTGGCGATGATGATTGGACGTTCCGCTGGCATTTTTGTCCGCAGATTACGCGGATTTTCGCAGATGGGGAAGAAGCAATCTGCGTTCATCGGCGGAATCCGGGGATGATTTTGTTTCGAGCAAGAGTTTCACTTTCTCATCAATGATTTGCTCGCAGCGGGCGATTTCCTCCCTGCGCTGCTTCAAATAATCGTCGGCAATGGCCTGCAAATCGTCCACGTTGTAGAGATAAACGTTTTCCAGAAAATTCACCTCCGGCGCGACGTCGCGCGGCACGGCGATGTCAATGAGCAGCAGCGGACGATGCTTGCGCGCCTTCATCAGCGGCTCCAGTTTCGCGCGGTCCAAAATCTGGTGGGGCGCGGCGGTGCTGCTGATGGCGATGTCAATCTTCTCAAACTCCGCGCTCCAATCATCAAAGCGCACGGCGCGTCCGCCCAATTGTTCCGCCAGCATTTCCGCGCGCTCAAACGAGCGGTTGGCGACAACGATGCTTTTCGCGCCGCGCGAGAGCAGCGCGCGCGCGACCTTTTCGCTCGTGTCGCCCGCGCCGATGACGAGCACTTCCCGTCCGGCGAGCGAGCTGAAAATTCTCCCCGCCAACTCAACCGCGACCGACGCGACGGACACGCTGCCGCGCTGAATGTTGGTGTGCGTGCGCACGTGCTTGGCGGCGTTGAACGCGCGCTGGAACGCCTTGTTCAAGCGCGCGCCGGTGTGTTTGTGCTGCTGCGCCAGCGCGTAGGCGCCCTTGAGCTGGCCGAGAATTTCCGTTTCGCCGAGCACCATCGAATCAAGACCGCAGGCGACCTTGAACAAATGCCGCAAGCTGTGCGGTTCCGCAAATGAATAAAGCTGGTCGCCCAGCGTGTCGTTGAAAGCGTGTTGGGTGAGAAGAAATCGTTTCAGCTCCAATACCGCGGCATCCGGCGTGAGCGTCGTCGCGGCATAAATCTCCACGCGGTTGCACGTTGAAAGAATCACCGCCTCGCTGGCGGCGCCGGCATCGCGCAGCGATTGGAGTGCGCCGGGAATTTTTGATTCGGCAAAAGCAAACCGTTCCCGCAATTCGACGGGCGACGTGCGGTGGCTCAAACCGATGACGACGATGTTCACGGATGATGCAGGCCTGAAAGCAGATTCGTGCCCCAGAACGTCAGGAGCAAAAAAACGAACGCGCCGGCAACGCCCCAGGCGAAGCGGCGGCTGGGTAGCGCGAAAAATCCGCGCGCCGCCAGCAATCCCAGATACACCAGCCACATGAAAACGGACCAGACCACCTTCGGGTCGTCCCAGTAACTCACGCCGTTGGGCGGCGGCAAAAAGTGGCCGGCTTCGAGGCCGATGGTGAAAAGAACAAAACCGGCGAACACGAGGCGGACGGAAATAGTTTCCAGCCGTTGAATCGGCGGCAGCAGCGAAAGCACGGCGCGCAGTTTGTGAAATTTCAAGTCATGCTGCTCGGTCAGAAACATGCCGGCGGCCACCGCGCCGATTCCAAACGCGCCGTAGGCGAGCAAAATCGTCGCGGCGTGCAGGCTGATGAGCGCGCCGGAAAAATCCGGCCCCGTTCCTTTTGGTTGATGATCGAGATCAGGCATCAATGCAAACACGCCGATGGCAAACAACATCGGAGCCGCGAACGCGCCGATGAATCGCAGCCGGTGAAAAAGTCCCAGGATGAGATAGACGGCGACGATGGCCCACGCGAGAAATGTGGTCGCCTCGTAAAGGTTGTTGACCGGGCAATGGGCGATGGAGAGGCCGCGCTTGACCATGGCCACCGTGTGCAGCGCGAAGGCGGCGAGCAAAATGAAATAATTCACACGGTCATCCTTGCGAAATCCTTTTCGCCACAGGAAAACCGAATAAACCGAACTCAAACCGTAGACCAACACGGCGAGCAGAAAGAAATGCCGATCAGTGAACCAAGACACCCTATCAGGTTAATTCAGAAAAGCCGTCCGGCAAAGGCAAATTGAGCCGCGCCGGAACGACCGGAATGAAAACGGCGCCGTCCAATCATTTTTAAGTCGCCGGCACGAACCGTTGCAGCCACAACGTCGCGCCGAATAGAATCAAAAACGTCGCGCTCAACCATGACGGGCACAGCGGCGCGACGGCCAGCCAGTCCAAAAAAACAATTCCCGCCAGCAAACCGGAAACGATTTGTTCCACGTTCATCTCGCTTCGTTGAAAAATGGTCCGCACGCAACGCGCGACCCACAACCCCAGAATAACGGACATGAAAGCGGCGTCTTTGCGCGCTTCGCCGGTGTTCATCAGCATCGCCAGAAAGATCGGCACGGCCAGCAACAACAACGGCCAGTGCGGGATTGGGCCGCGAAAACTTTCCCGCCGCGCGACGAAGCTCAAGCCGACGATGTAAAACGCCAGCGCGATGCCGCACCAAATGGACGCACCATCCAGGCCGGACGCGCCCGTCGTTCCCGCGATGACGTAAACCCAGAACCGGCACAAACCCATCAGCCACGGTGACGCCGTGACGACCTTGTGCGTTGCGTTGTAAATCAAAATGCAAATCGTAAGGACGACGCCGACGGCTGCGGCGATTTTTCCGCAGAAAATCAAAAATAAAATCCCCGCCGCCAGCCACGCCCAGCCAAAAATCCAGACCGTCTCCCGCGAAATCGCGCCGGAGGGAATCGGCCGCGACGCGCGGCGCTGGCTGTCGAAATCCGCGTCGAAGGCGTCGTTCAGAAACATTCCGCCGGTATAAAGCGCGCTGACGCCGAGAAACAAAAGAGGCAGCCTTCCAAGATTTCCGCCGCCCGAAAGCCACCAGCCCGCGAGGCAATTCGACCAGACCGTCGGCAGATTGGACACGCGGCCCAAAATGACCTGCGTGCGAAGTCGGCGGATGAGATTTTGATTCATCCCGCGCAGGAAAACAGAAACCATCGCGCCTGAAAAGAAAGTTTGGCGGATGGTCGCGTAAAATGGCCGGCCGATTCCGGCGCGGAACTGACTGCTTTGCCGGAAAGCTTGATTCGCCGGAAGAAAAGATGAAAATCAATCATCACGAGAATTGACGTGACGAAGAAACTGACGGGTGAAAGTTTCAGACGCGCATGGCTAAGCGACTTGAGATTCTCCCAAACCCGCGTTAGCTTCTTAAGCATTGGAGCGAATTCTCGTTCCCGCAAACGAAAGGCTATTTTATGAAACGCAAGGCATCGGCCGTCTGGCATGGCGATTTAAAATCCGGCAAAGGCGCAATTTCCACCGAGAGTGGTGTGCTCAAGCAAACGCAATATTCCTTCAGCACGCGCTTCGAAAACGGAGCGGGCACCAATCCCGAGGAACTCATTGCGGCGGCGCACGCGGGTTGTTTCGCCATGGCGTTCTCGGCGGAACTCGGGCGCGCGGGCTTCAAGCCCGAAATGATTTTTGCCACGGCCACGGTCTCGCTGGACAAAACCGACGCGGGCTTCACGGTCACGGAATCGCATCTGGACATGACGGCGAAAATTCCCGGCATTGACGCGGAGAAATTCAAGTCCATCGCCGTAGGTGCGAAGGAGGGCTGCCCGATTTCGCGCCTGCTCAACGCCAACGTGACGCTGGACGCGGTGCTGGAGGTGTGAGCGGAAGCGGCGCCGGTCTTATTGCGCCGGCAGCGGTTCCAGATAAATGTTGCGGAACTCGACGGGCTTGCCCTCGGCCTGCAACGCAATCGCGCCGGCACTTGCCGACGTGCCGGTGATGCTGTTTTGGAGAACACCGTTGACGCGGACGGAAATCGTATTGCTGCGGCAAATGATGTCGAAGGAATTCCATTCGCCCGCCGGTTTTTCCGAACTTGGCTGCTGGCGCGGGACGCTTTTGGGATATTTCGCCGTCAAACCATCCGCCTTCGAACCGCCGTTCATGCGCACTTCGCCCGCAACGCCGGCCTGCGTATTTGCCTCGAAGCAATACGGCCACACCTTGTCCGGCGGATTGACGTGCAGAAAAACGCCGCTGTTGCCCGGCCCATCGGGAAATCGCCATTCGGCGTGCAGTTGGTAATCCCGGTAGGTTTTCAGCGTCCGCGCGTAACCGTTCGGCCGGCTCTTGCACGCGATGACGCCGTTCGTCACCGACCAGATGGCCGCGGCGGGCGCATTTGTGTTTTTGGAAACAAACGTCCAGCCGGAAAAACTTTTGCCGTCGAACAATTCGATTTTATTCGTCGGCGTGATGGCGGATTCGCTCGTTTGCGCCGGCGAGGAAATCGCCGCCGCCAAAAATAAAAGCGCCAAGCAACCGCCAAGAAATGATTTCATGCCGGGAGATTGCCCGCGCGACGCAAAAAGCACAAGCCGGCATCGCAAGATTTCGCCGAAAATCACACAACGGGCGATGAGTGGTCAGCATGGACGGCGCGTTGATAAAACATCGCGGTGTCGCCGGCGGTTTCGGAAGTTGCGTGGCCGTTTTGGCTCGTGGTTTCCGCCGGCTTGGTCATCGCCTGACAGACAACGCGTTCAACGACGAACGGCTGGCCGTAAAGTTGATAGCCGATGCGAAGCTTGCGATTTACTTTTTCGGCGAAGAGGTGGTATCCATTCAAATAATCATCGTCGGGGCTGACCACGACAATGTAGTCTGCGGGGTGCGTCATAAGCTGTGATTCTATTCTGCCACACTTGCGGTTTTCGACAAGTATAAACTTGTTTTGCCGCGAAGAAAGTTGCCCGCCTCGTGCTTATGCGGCAAATTGTCTGTCATGGCCGGAAACGCCGACAAATTGGATTCGTTGCGATTGAACCGCTTTGACAGCGAGCGCATCACGCTGGCGTTGATCATTTCGCTCGCGGCGCACGTGATTGGCTTTGGCGGTTATGAACTAGGCAAAGAATTTAATTTCCCGTTGCTCCGTCTGCTGGCGCTGGCCAAACCGCCGCTGCCGCAAGCCCAAAAATATGAAGAGCCGCTGGAGTTTGTGACTGTGGAACAGCCATCTACCGAAGCGCCGCAACACGCGAAATATTATTCCAGCCACAATTCCATCGCGGCGAATCCCGACACGGCGAGCACCGAGCAGCCAAAGTTGAACGGAACGCAGACGGTGGCGCCGACAACAGAAACCGTTTTGCACCCGCAATTTTCCAAGACACAAGATCAAACATCGAAGGGGCAGCGAAACAATTCCCAACCGTCGCCGTCCTTGAACACCGGCGACCTGACTCTGGGAAAGCCGACTCAATCTCAACAACCGGAACGTCCGCGCACGTTGAATCAAGCCTACGCGATGATGGCGAACAAGATGCCCAACCTCATGATGAGGCAGAATGGCGGTGTGCAACGTCAATCGTTTGTGGCTTCGCTGGACGCAAAGGAAACTCCGTTCGGCGATTATGATGCGGCCTTGATTGATGCGGTCACGCAGCAATGGTATGATTTGCTGGACCAAAATGGATACACCTTTGACCGGCCGGGCAAGGTCGTCATCACTTTTCGTCTGCACTCCGACGGAAGAATTACGGATGTGCAAATTCTTCAAGATACCGCCGATGACAAATTCGGCGGCATCTGGGCCATTCTATGCGAGGCTGCCTTGGAAAATGCCGCGCCATTCGCGGCGTGGCCAAATGATTATCTGCTTGAGCAGGGATCGAATTACCGGGATTTGAGATTTCAATTTAATTACATTATCCCCTGAAGAAAATGAACACACTCATTTATGTTTTGTTGGGACTCACGTCCATTGTCGGGCTGGCGTTCATCGTCGAACGCGCATGGACGTTGCGCTGGGGCAAGGTTGTGCCGGCGCAAATCACCGCCGCGCTCGCCGCCTGTAAATCGCGCGACGACGTGAAAGTGTTGTGTCGCGTCTGCGAACAAAAATCGTCGCCGCTCGGACGCCTGCTGCTGCTCGCGTCCGAACATCTGGACTGGCCGAAAGCCGACAACGTGGATTCGTTGCAAACCGCCGCGCGCCATGAAATCGTCCGGCTCGAACGCGGCCTCGTCGTGCTGGAAGTCATCGTCGGTATCGCGCCGCTGCTCGGGCTCGTTGGCACGATTGCCGGCATGATGACGGTTTTCGGCGACGTGGGCCAAACCGGCTTGAACGACGCCGCAAAGCTGGCGGCGGGAATCGCGTTAATTTTGCGCGCGACGCTCATCGGCCTACTCATCGCCATTCCGTCGCTCATCGCGTGGAGTTATTTCAGCAAAAAGGTTGAGGTGTTCGCCGTGGAAATGGAGGCGCTGTGCGATGAGTTCGTCCGGCGCATTTACGCGGAGGGAAAATGAAAAAACATCGAACATCCAACCTCGAGCCTCGAACACCGAATGCGACTGCGTGTGGACGGTTCAGTGTTCTGCGTTCGATATTCGGCGTTCGATGTTCCCTTTTTTAATTATGCATTTCTTCGTCCGCAAACGCCGCTCCACGCCCGCCGTCATCATCGTCGCGCTGATTGACGTGCTGATTGTGCTCGTGATTTTTTTGCTGGTGACGACGACGTTCAAGCAGCAGGCCGCGCTCAAGCTGCAATTGCCCGAATCTTCGCAGGCCCAAAAAAACGGCGCGAACGAAAATCCGCCGTTCGTCGTGAGCATTGACACCAACGGCGTTTATTTCGTGGACAAGCTGCCGGTGACGTTCGAGCAATTGCAGGACAGGCTGAAGGAGGCAGTTCAGAAAAATCCAAACCTCGTTCTTGCCATCAACGCCGACGAAAAGGCGCCCTGGGGAAGAGTGGTGAAAGTCCGCGACGCCGCCGCCGCCGCGAAAATCAAAACGCTCATCGCCTTCACGAAGGAGACGCCGAAGCCATAAATTACTTCAGTAATTCCTCCGCAATCAGCACCGCGTTGAGCGCCGCGCCGCGCAGCAATTGGTCGCCGCTCACCCAGAAGCACAGCCCGTTGTCCAGCGCGCAATCCTTGCGGACGCGGCCCACTTCGCAATTGTCTTTCTCGGAAGTGAACAGCGGCATCGGATATTTTTTATTCTCCGGCTCGTCCACGAGATCCAGCCCTGGCGCTTTTTTCAACAGCGCACGTGCGGCATCCACGGTCACAGGTTTCTCAAATTCCGCGCTCACCGCGACCGAGTGCGAGCGATACACCGGCACACGCACGCACGTCACGCTGGCGCGAAACGCCGGATGATGCATGATTTTGCGGCCCTCGTTTTCCATTTTCATTTCTTCCTTCGTGTAGCCGCCCGGCAGAAATGAATCCACCTGCGGAATCACGTTGAAGGCGATTTGATGCGGGAAGGCTTCCTTGCTCGCCGGTTTGCCGGAAACAATTTCGCCGACCTGCCGCTTCAATTCTTCAATCGCCTTCGCGCCCGCGCCGCTCACGGCCTGATAGCTGGAGGCGAAAATCCGTTTGACCGTAAACGCCTGATGCAAGGGAAACAGCGCCATGAGCGTGATGGCGGTGGTGCAATTCGGATTGGCGATGATGCCCTTGTGCCATTTCACGTCGGCGGCGTTGATTTCGGGAATCACCAACGGCACGGAATCGTCCTGCCGGAACGCGCTGGAATTGTCCACGACCACGCAGCCAGCCTTGGCAGCGATGGGTGCGTATTCTTTGGAAATGCTTCCGCCCGCGCTGAACAGCGCGATGTCAACGCCGGCAAAAGAATCTTTCGTGAGTTCCTTGACCGTGATTTCCTGGCCGTGAAATTTCAACGTTTTGCCGGCGGAACGCCCGGACGCGAGCAACGTGAGTTTGCCCACCGGAAAATTTCTCTTTTCCAGCGTCCGGATCATTTCGATGCCGACGGCGCCGGTCGCGCCGACGACGGCCACATGCGGATTTCGGTTCATAAAAGGCGCGGAATATACCAGAAATTGCGCTTGCGTCAATGCGTGGCGCGATGGCTGTGCATAATTTTCTTCGATTTCTGATTGACCAAAGCTCGCGCGTATGACGAAATGATAGGGCTAAACTTTTCATGTCGAAAATTTCAGTCAGAAACGGGAACGGCCACAAAGCTGGCACGACGAAATACGACGCGCACCACAAGGTGCTGTCGCAAACCTACGGCGCCTTCGCCGATTTGCGCCGCGAACTTTCCGATTCCAAGGAAACTGTCGGCGGACGCGAGGAAATCCTGCGCAGCTTCGCCGCGTGCCCGGATTCCCAGCGCTCGTGGCTGTTGCTCGAGGATTATTTCGAGAAGCTTTCGCTCTCGCGCCGTGATTTTCCCGATTCGAACTGGTGGCCGCGCCTGTTGACCGCGCAGGGCAAGAACCGGCTGGAGGAACTGGCGTTTTTGTTCCTGCGCGCCAAACGCTCCGTGCCGCCGGAATTGCAGCCGCACGCGAGCCTCGACCGGTTCGCCCGCGCCGAGGAAGCCGAGCAGGAAGTCAAACTCGTCCAGGAACTGGAAAATTGGCTTTCGCCGCCGGCCATGCCGCTACTCGACACGCCGCGCGCCACGTTGCGCGTCGTCTGCCGCGCGCAGCCGGACGAGGAGGAGCCATCGCGACACCGGCTTGCCGTGCAATTTCTGCTTTCGCGCCCGCGCACCGGCGAAAAGGCGCGCACATTGCACGACATGATTGACCTCGTCGTCCGCGCCACGCACGAGCAGGAATTGTTCGCGCCGCACGACTGGGAATTCATCCAGTGGCTCGCCGACACGCACCGCCATCGCAACGACGGCGCGGACACGGTGGTTTTGTCCGACACCGAATTGCTCCAATGGCTCGCGCGCTGGGGCCACACGAAACGTCTTGAATTTTCCGACGGTCAGCCGTTGCAGTTCCATGGGCAAATCATTTCGCTCGCGCCGCACTTGGAAAACGGCGACAAGGAATTGTCGTTCACGCACCGGTTCGACTTGCCGGACGGACAAAATCATTCCGTCGCCGACGCGAAATTCTTCAATCAACAGCCGCCGCTCGCGCTCGTTGGCAATACATTTTTTTTGTTGCGCAACGCGCCGCCGCCGCGCGTGTTGAAATATCTCGCGGCCAAGCCCTCGGTGCCCGTCCGCAAATTGAGCCACCGCCTGCTGCTGCATTTGCGCAAGACGCAATCGAATCACGGCGTTGATTGGGAGCAGCTTTGTGTCACGCACAGGGCCGCGCCGCAATTTGTTTTTGAACTGCTGGACGACACCATTCGCCTGCGACTGCTCGCGAAAAGTTTGCGCGACCAGAGCGTCTGGTTTTGGAACGGCCACGAATGGCAGAAAGACGGATCGCAAAGCGGGGCAAGCGTCCTCGCGAGCCGGCTCGTCAGTAGTCTCACCCCAGCTCACAGCAAACCCGAAATTCTCGACGACCCGCGCCTCGAACCGGCGACGCAATGGCTGCACAAGCTGGACTGGTTCACGCCCGAACCCGGCTTGTGGATAGGCGATGCGAACGAAAATTTTCTCGGCGCGCTTGCCGAGGCCTGGGCGTCGCGCCCGGCGGACTCGGAATTTCTTGGCAATGGCGCGTTTCATCGTTTGTTCCTCACGCCGCGCGCGCTCAAGCCGAAATTGATCGTCAAGGGCAGCGGCATTGACTGGCTCGCCGTCAGCGCCGAATGGGAGGCCGAGGGTTTGAAATTGACCAAGGCGGATTTGGATCGGCTCGCCAGTGCGGGCGGGCGCTTTGTGAAATTGCCGAACTCCGGCTGGGTCGAACTGGACACCGCCGCCGTGCAGGGTGCGCACGAGGCGATGGCCGACATGGGCGTGGACGGCCTCATCGCCGTGCCGCAAAAAGTCGGCATGGAACACGTCGCGCATCTGGGCGAGGAGGAGTTTTCGCGTTTTGCCGAAACGCCGGAGGCGAAGGAATTGCGCCAGCGCGTTTCCGAATTCAAGGGCGTTCCGTCCATCGAACTGCCGAAGGGCGTGTGCGCCGATTTGCGCCCGTATCAAAAAGACGGCTTCGATTTTCTCGCGCATCTCGTAAGAATCAAGCTCGGTGGCATCCTCGCTGACGACATGGGCCTCGGCAAAACGCTGCAAACGCTCGCGTGGCTTGCGTGGTTGCAGGCGCAAAACAAAAAAAACCACAAGCCATCGCTCGTGATTTGTCCCGCGTCCGTGCTGCACAACTGGCGGCGCGAGGCGGAGAAATTCACGCCGGAGTTGAAGGTGCTCGTGCTCGAAAGCGGCGCGGCGCGGCACAATTTGCGCAAACAAATTCCCCAGCACGATTTGATCGTGACCAATTACGCGCTGTTGCGGCGCGACCTCGAGGAGTTCCACAAGTTTTCCTTCCGCGCCGTGATTCTGGACGAGGCGCAATTCATCAAAAATCCCGGGGCGCAGGTCACGCAATCGGTCAAGCAGTTGAAATGCGAACACAAAATCGCGCTCACCGGCACGCCGCTGGAAAACCGGCTGCTCGATTTGTGGAGTATCGTGGATTTCATCCAGCCCGGCTACCTCGGCAATCAGGAACAATTTCTGGAAACCTACGAACCGCGCGGTGAAAACGCCGAAAGCGAGCAGCGCATCGCGCGCCGGCGGCTTTCCGCAAAATTGCGTCCGCTGCTGCTGCGCCGCCTGAAAAAGCACGTTGCCAAGGATTTGCCGGACCGCATCGAGGAGCGCCTCGACTGCCCGCTCGGCGACGAGCAGCGGAAATTATATCTGGCCGAATTACGCCGCAGCCGCGACCAGGTGATGAAAGCCGTCGAGACGCAGGGCTTGAACAAATCGAAGATGCACGTCCTCGCCGCGCTCACGCGCCTGCGACAGGTCTGCTGCCATCCGTCGCTCGTCGGCAGCGACACCGCCAGTGGCAAAACCGACACGCTGTTTGAACTGCTCGACCCGCTCATCGCCGATGGACAAAAAGTTTTAGTCTTCTCGCAATTTGTGCAAATGTTGCAAATCCTCGAAAAAGATTGCGCGGCGCGAAACATCCATACGCACATTCTCACCGGCCAGACCAAAGATCGGCAGGCGGTCGTCAATGCGTTTCAAGCAGACACGAAGCCGGGCGTTTTCCTGTTGAGCCTGCGCGCGGCGGGAACGGGATTGAACCTGACAAACGCCAGTTACGTCGTGCTTTACGACCCGTGGTGGAATCCGGCGGTGGAGGCGCAGGCGATTGACCGCTCGCACCGCATCGGCCAGACGCAAACGGTGAACGCTTATCGTTTGATTGCGCCCGGCACGGTCGAGGAAAAAATCTGGGAACTGCAGCAGAGCAAGGCGCAGACAATTGCCGACGTGTTGGGCGAAGAAGGCTTTGCCCGCAGCCTCACGTCGGTGGACTTGAAGTATTTGTTCTCGGAAGATTGACGCGCAGTTTCAATCGTCATCATCCATGACTTTCACCGCCCAGTTCGGATACGGAACCTGCGGGCCTTTCATCGCGCGCCAGAGAATATGGTTGAACAAATCTTCCGGGCACTGGTCTTCCTTGTCCAGCGGCAGTTTGGCGGAAACCATCGCGTCCTTCCGTAATTGCGCGTCCTTGATTTCCCTCGCCGGCGGATTCATTTCGTCCAGCGGCACCTGGTTGGTCACGGCGTTGAACGCGGTGAAATCCGGCGCGTTCGTGAAACAATCGAACATCGGCGTGGCCGTCGCATCCATCTGGTTCATCGGCGGCAGGCCGAGCATCAATTCCATCGTCCGCAGCAGGCTGGTCTGGTTGTATTGCGTGTTCACAACCGCGTGACGCTTCGTGTAAGGGCTGGCGACGTAGGCCGTTGTGCGATAGCCGCTCACGTGATCCCAGCCGTTCTGCGGGTCGTCTTCGACGGCAAAAATGCAGGTGTTCGTCCAGAATTTCGAATGGCTCACGGCGTCAAAAATTTCTCCCATCGCCAAATCGTTGTCGGCGACCTGCGCTTCGGGTCTGGGCGAACCGGGTTTCGTTCCGCTGGTATGGTCGTTCGGCAGCCAGATTATGACGAGATTCGGCAAGTCGTCCGCGGCTTCAAATTGTTTCAGGTACCTGATGAATTGTGCGGCACGCCAGATGTCCGGCACGGCCAAATCCCAGCCGATCGTGTTCGTCACGATGTAAGGCCGCAACCCTTCGATGTCCGGTTTGCTGGAATAGGCGATGGCGTTCGACTCGCTGATGAAATCGTGATAGCAGTCGAGAAAATTGATTTTGTCTTTGCGCGCCGGATTTTTCCAATGCTTTTCATCGGTGGTAAATTCGCCGAAGTCGGCGACGGTTTTCCCGTGCGCCAGCGCGTCGTTCCAGATGAAACCCGCCGGCGAATATGCCAGCGCGTCCTCGCCGCCGGTGCCGAAACCGCCCGCCGGATAGCTGCGCGGCCAACCGGCAAATTCGCGTTCGACGTAGTCGGTCGCGATGCCCGTGTCGGTCCATTGATGGCCGTCGGCACTCAGGATGCTGCAACAATAGGTATTGTCGAGCAGGCAAAAATCGCGGACGAGCTTGTGTTCGTTCGGCGTCACGCGTTCGCCGAAGATGCACAAATCCGCGTCACCATCACCTTCGCGCACGTCGCCAAGCACCTGATCGTAACTGCGGTTTTCCTTGATGATGTAAATGACGTGCTGGAACACACTTGGCTCGCCGACGCGTTCGGGCACGGGAACGGCGGGCTGGTTTGGGCGCGGCGGCAGCTTCGCCTCCGCCAGCAGCGGGTAACGCAAATCGGCCAGCGCGGTTTGCGTAAATTTCTGCAAATCATTTGCCGATGGAATGGGAACCAGCGAAAGCGAGCCGCTGAATTGGAGCGTGTTGAAGCCGCGTCCATTGCCCAGGCCGGATCTTGCCCATTCCATTTTGTCACCGATGCTTTTGATGTTGGCGACGCAGATTATTTTGTCGGGGGCGTCAAACGCGATGCCGCCCGGAAACCAGCCGACGGGAATCAATCCGAGCATTTTGATTTCATCCGGTTCAAAGCGTGAAACGGGAATCAAACCAAGAAATCTTGAGGTGGTTTTGAATTGAAAAACGACAACGGCGTTTTGCGTGCCGTTGCAGACAAAAAGCCTTTTGCCGGACTTGTCGAACGCGAGCGCGTCCGGCTGCGCGCCAAACAAATCCGCCGGGTTTTGCCGCGCGCAAACCGTCGCGACAATTTTGTCCGTGCGCGTGTCAATGACGCTCAACGTGTCGCTGCCGGCGTTGGCGCAAACGAGAAATTTTTTGTCCGGCGAAAGCGCCAGCGCGCAGGCATGCCGGCCGGTGACAATTTCAGTTTGTTCAGTTTGATTTGTGGCATCGAGATCAATCACCGATACCGAGCCTTCGCTCGCAATACTCCGTGCGTCCACGCGGACTTTGGTTCCCAGTCCGGCTGGACCGTCCACGCTGTCCGCGTCCGGCCGCCGCCCGCCCCAGTTGCTGACGTAAATTTTATTTTTGCAAATCGCGACGTCAAACGGCGCGACGCCGACGTCCCAGGTCCGCAGAACTTTTCCCGTAACCGCGTCCAGTTCGAGCAGATGGTTGGAAAGATTTCCCGCGACATAGATTTTTTTGCCGTCGGCGGAAACCGCGATGCCGGCAGGAATTTCGTTGGCGCGGTTTGGCGCATTGGCCGGCGGCAGCGCAATCGAAAACAATGCCGAGACTTTTTCATCTTTGCCGACCCCGAAAACCTTGATGCCGCCGTTTACATTCGAGAGGTAAACCCGCGAACCGTCCGGCGAAAACGTCAGGCCGGTGAAGCTCAATTGCGGCTTTAGGCTGTAGCCGAGTGGTTCGTCAGAAGCGGGCACCGCTTCCTGCGGCTTGTCCTCCGGAAACGGGGCATATTGCAAAATTTTTCCCGTCGCCGGCTCAACAACGATAAGTTCCTGTCTGAGGCCGGAGGTGACAAGAATTTTTCCATCGGGACTCAACGCGAGCGCATTGGGCCGGATACGCGGCAGTTCGATCTGGATTCCAGCGGGCGTAACGAGCTGGTTGACCGGCGTTTCAAGACCGTTGGTCATCCAACCGACAGTTTCGGTCGTGGTGTCAAAATCGCCGGCGAAAATTTGATTGGTCAAAAAGCAGAAATTAAGCGTGGCAATGGCAGCGACCGCCAGCCGGACAAAATTTTTCCATTTCATACTGCAAGAATGGCAGCGAAACCCGCGGCGCGGCAAGTCACGTTCCGGTGAATTTTTCACGCCGCCGCCGGATCGAGCCGTTTGTCAAGCGCGAGATAATTCTGGACGTAATCGGCCACGGCAGTTTCCAGCGAGGTGATTTTTTCCTTGAAGCTGGCGGCGCGCAGTTTGGATATGTCCGCCTGCGTGAAATACTGGTATTTGTCGCGAATCGCTTCCGGCATTTCGATGAATTCGATCTTCGGCTTTTTGCGCAACGCGGCAAAAACGGAATTCGCCAGATCGAGCCACGTCCGCGCCCCGCCGGAGCCGATGTTGAACAGGCCGTTCGCCTTTTTGTTCGCTGCCAGATGCAAAGTCATCGCCACGGCGTCCTTGACGTAAAGGAAATCGCGCTTCTGTTCGCCGTCGCGGAAATCCTTGCGATAGCTTTTGAACAGCCGGATGACGCCTTCGCTCTTCACCTGCCCGAAACTTTTGTGGACGAGCGAGCGCATGTCGCCCTTGTGATCTTCATTCGGACCGAAGACGTTGAAATATTTCAGCCCGACGATGCAGTCCAAAAACCCGGCGCGCTTGGCGTGCAAATCGAACAGATGCTTCGACCAGCCATACAAGTTCAGCGGACGAAGTTTGTCGAGCCGTGAATCGTCATCTTCCATTCCCGCCGCGCCGTCGCCGTAAGTCGCGGCGGACGATGCGTAGACGAAGCGGACTTTTTTTGCCAGCGACCAGCCGGCGAGGTCGCGGGTGAATTCAAAATTGTTGCGGAAAAGAAAATTTCCGTCTTTCTCCGTCGTGGACGAACACGCGCCCATGTGCAGAACCAGATCAAATTTTCCCAGCGCCCCGTTTTGCAATCGCGGCAGCAATTGTCCGGCTCCGACGTAATCCGAAAATTTCAGCGGCGCGAGATTGCGCCGTTTTTTATCCGTGCCGGGGATGTCGCAAATGACGATGTTCTCGCAGCCGCGCCGGTTCAATGCCCAGACGAGCGCGCTGCCAATGAAGCCCGCGCCGCC